>X43_European_Badger__coassemble_192_pt1 | contig 9129 bp, 5 predicted proteins | sample X43_European_Badger__metabat2_high_PE_007 | metagenome-assembled genome bin X43_European_Badger | reverse complement strand
GGCTTACTTGAACTTGATGACTGGCTTGAGCTAGATGACTGATTTGTGCTTGCCGGTTGACTTGTTCCATAATTTGATGTATCGTAATTCGTATTGTCATTATTTGTATTTTGTTTTGAATTTGTATTTGTAGATGCCTTTGGTTTTTCAGGTTCTACTTCTCTTTCTACGACACCTTTTGTAGCACTGACTTCATATTCATATTCACTTTGATTATACTGAAATTCAATATCATAAGTCAGGACACCATTTTCTGTATCATAATCAATTTCTAGATCTTTTATCTGATCTTGAGTCAATGACGCATTTTTTAGTGCAATATTTAAAGCTTCATCACGACTAATATATTGTTTTGTACTGACTGTTCCTACCATATTTTGATTGTTTTGATCATCATCTATTGATTGATGAATTAAAATAAGATCCTGTGCATTTAATTTCACTAAGTCTTCTACAGTATATTGTTTTTGTGTCTGATCATCATCCATAATATCTTCTATCAGATTAGCTTTACCATAAGAAATACTATATTTCTTCATTAAATTCTCTATATCATCATCAATATCAATATTTTGTGAATATATAGCTCCTTCAATAGAATAATTCTGTAATGTTGTATAAATATATTGACTTAATTCTTCTTCTAAAGCTGTACGTTTTGTTTCATCATCATTTTCCACTGATAATAAAACTGTATTTTGATTGGCATTTAAATAACCATTTTTAACTAATGAACCTAATAATGCATTTAATGCAACATTGGCATCTGCCTGTTTTAAATCCATATCCTGTAAAACTTTTTTGGCATCATCATTAACTGCAATAGCATCTACAACTTTATGATCATCATCTAATTGTAATTGAATACTTGGATTGATATCCAAAGTGACAAGACTCGTATATTTTTGTGCATTTTGACCACTTCCGCATCCTGTCATTAAAAACATTGCTAATAAACTTATTCCCCATAATTTTAATTTTTTCATTTTTTTCAACTCCTTTACCCTATCAATGCATAAGAATCCTTTTTTATCACATAAAAAATGAAAAAAATAAAAAAATGATTTCAAAATTGATTTGAAACCATCTTTTATGCCTTATTCCCGTTTAAATTCTTCCAATATTTTTAATGAACTGCTTGTTCCTATACGACTGGCTCCAGCTTCAATCATAGCTTGACAAGTTTTCCAATCACGTATTCCTCCAGCAGCTTTGACTTTCACTTCATTACCAACTGTTTCTTTCATTAAACGCACATCTTCCACAGTTGCTCCTGAAGTGCCAAAACCTGTACTTGTTTTGATATAGTCTGGTTTAACCTCTTTAGCAATTTCAGCCATTTTTACAATCTCTTCCTTTGTTAAATAACAATTTTCAAAAATAACTTTACAAATCACCTGATTTTCATGACACAGTTCAACAATGCTTCTCATTTCCTCTTCAATATAATTCCAGTCATGCATTTTTGCTTTACCTATGTTTATCACATAATCTATCTCATCTGCCCCATCATCAATAGCCTGCTTTGTTTCAGCCAATTTGATATCTAGTGTTGTTTGTCCTAAAGGAAAAGAAATAGCTGCTCCCACATGAATATTTGTTCCTTGTAATAACTCTTTACATAACTTTACAGGTTCACTATTAATGGCTACCATTGCCGCCCCAATACTTTTTGCTTCATTACATAATTGAATAAAATCATCTCTTGAGGCATAAGCCTTTAAAAATGTATGATCAAATATACGCGCAAGTTCTTCTTTTGTCATGATGTATACCTCCTATTGATTCTATTATATCATGAGACATAAAAAAAAGAGATAGTTTCATTCCTATCTCCAAAAATTAGCATTTCCACTACCAAGAGAAACAACTTCAAATTTGGTATTATATGAAGTTCCTCCACCAAAATATTTATTTCCAGAACCTTCACTACCATTAAAAATATCTATCTTATTTCCCTTAATAGCTCCACCACGATCCACAACAATTCCATAAATAGTTCCTTCTGTATTCAAATTATGATTTGAAATTTTAATCACAGTTCCAAATGGAATAGAACGATCTGCCGCTAAACAATAATATTTCTTTCCATTATAATATAAATATGGTGAATTTGTATTATTGACACCACTTGTAGGTGATAGCTTAACCCCTGATGATGAAGTACCTCCACATCCTGTACAATCTCCACCATATAGAGTTAAACGACCAGTAAATGTTGTTCCTTCAAGGATACCACCATATTGAATAATTTTATCCACTGGCTTTTCAATAATTTCTTCTTTAATCATTTGTTTATTTGTTTCTTTTCCATTGGCATAAGTGAAAAGATAAGTTCTTTTTGCTTTTCCATCTTTTCCTTCTTGAACAACTGTTTTTGTCCAGCTTCCACTACCTTTTGTTTTTGTTGAGTATGGTATTTTCTCTATTTTTTCTACTGTTTTTGTTTCAACTCTTGTGATTTCAATATAATCATCTTGTTGAACAATCTCTTCTTTATCTTTATTTAAAGTATCTTTTGTATCTAACTCAACATTCAATTCATTTAAGACATTTGATACTGTATCCTGCTTGACCAAATAATCCTTTTCTTCCTGCAATCCATCTTTTAATGTAATGTCTACAGTTGGAATAAAATTCGTAATCTGATTGACGGCTCCAGATGATACAGTTGCTAACATAATAACAACGTATACAACCGCCATTGCTAAAATTCCTTTTGTTCGGCTATCAGCCGAGACAATCGCCTCTTTAGCTTTGTTTAACATAAAATATCCTCCTTATTTAATCCCAAACATTTTTTTGGCATTAAATGTTGTGATTCTAGCAACGTCTTCTATCTCCATGTTCTTTAGCTTTGCTATTTCCTGGGCAATATACACAACATTTGCTGGCTCATTCAACTTTCCTCGAAATGGGTGAGGTGTTAGATAAGGGCAGTCCGTTTCAATCATCAAATGATCTATATCAATTGATTTCGCAACTTCCTTAGGGACTTTTGCATTCTTAAATGTCACGGGTCCAGCTAACGATATTTCAAAACCTATATCAACATATCGTTTTGCCATTTCAGCCGATCCACTATAACAATGCATAATGCCATAATGTGCAGTTTGTTTTAAGATATTGTAAGTATCTTCATAGGCATCTCTAGCATGAATCACAATGGGCTTTTGATATTTTTTAGCAATTTCAATTTGCTTTACAAAAATATCTTTTTGCTTTTCATGAGGAACTTCTTCCCAATAATAATCTAAACCTATTTCTCCTAAAGCCACTACACATGGGTCTTGAAGCAATTTTTCAATTTCATTTAAATCTTCATCAGTTGTATCCTTACAATCATTAGGACTTATTCCGACTGCTGCATAGATAAATGAATACTCATGAGCTATCTCAACAGCCTTCTTTGATGACTCTAAATCATATCCTACAACAACCATATTTTCGACTTGATGATCTAAAGCATTTTGAATAAATTGATCTCTATTAGGATACAATTGTTCACTATTTAAATGTGTATGTGTATTGAAATACATCTCCATCACCCTGAGGCATAATAACAAATATTTAAAGCTTTGTCAAATTTCTAAAAACACAAATATACAATTATTCCCATTTTATCGACATTTTTCTTATTACAAAGCATCCCCATTTGTTAATATAACAAATAGATAAAACTTTACTTTTGAAATATTCCAAGTTATCAATTATGCTCTTATCATGTCAAAAAACGTTGAAATCACAGACATCATATTTATAGTATGTCTATTTCTCAATCATTTAATCATATTTTCATTATCATATAACATCTATTCAAAAAATAAAAAAAGCCCGTGCAAATGTAATGAATTTTGTACGAGCTTTTGCTTTTTCTATTCTGCTGTCTGCTATAAAGTAGGGCTTAGGTATTTGCTATTGATTAAATAGTAGTTATCTGTCCCATACAGTAACACTTTTATAGCACAGTATCATTTTTACAATGTTATTTTATTATCATATAGATATAATCTTAATACTCCTATACCTCTGGATTACCACTATTCATAGCTTCGTCGATATTCGTCTGTACTGTCGCTTTAGTTCTAATATAGGAATACTACTATTTTCACTCCAGCTTTTAGGATTTTACGCATAACACGTTTTTTTATCCTATCATTTAAAATCTTCTTCATTCTTACTGTTTTTTACGTCGAAACAGTGTAATTAACAGGACATTAATAGCAGAGAAAATGGACATTGTCAACCATGCAAAGAAGTTTGTTGTATCTCCTGTTTTTACGGCTATCTGTACATTATCCTTTTTATCTGTCATATCATTCGTGACATTGTTATCTTTATTTGGTGTCTGTGTATTCTTTTTCTCTTTGACTGTTACAGTGATAGTTTTTGTAACTGAAGCCCCTTGGCTGTCTATCACTTTATAGGTCACTTCGTATGTACCAGATTGTTCGGTATCGACATTATTTTTAATCACTTCAATTTTATCAGTAACGTCGCCATCTTCCTTATCTATAGCCGTCACATCTTTTTTAGGATCAAATGTATCACCAACGGTCAGTGTCTTATCCTCTACACTAATTACTGGTACACGATTAATCATAAACATGGCTGAAACGACTTTAATTCTAATATCGACTTCTACAGTCTGATAGTTTGTGGTATCCTCCGGAATAAAGGTTGCCTTGAATGTCTGCGTTCCCAAATCGTTGGCAATCTGTGTACTATCATTCCATGCAAACCCGTCTGGAAGCGTAACAGCAGATAAAGCTTCTCCCTGTTTAATAATTAAGTCTTCTGGCAATGTATATGTTGGTACTGCTTTTGTGATTTCAAAAGTCTTTTCCGTTTCTATAGCATTATAATTGTCGTCTTCCTGCACAGCTACAACAACCTTGTAGCTTCCCACATTAACAGGTGCTTTATCAAGTTTTACCCAGTCATTTCCATCTTTTTGATACCATGTGAATGTAACGTCCTTTGTGCTTCCTGTTTTTACTACATCCGGATTGCTTACAGCACTTTTGTCATATTCTTTATCCAAAGATGAATTTGTGATGGCTACTGTACTATCTGCTTTTAGAACCGTCACTAAAAGACTGCGTTCCACATAATGACCTTGTGCATTATATCCTGTAACATTTTTAAAATCATATTCTTTTTCATAGGCTGATATATCAAAACGAGCAAAATAGTTTTGTTTCCCTACAGATACAAGAGTATCACCATCAGCCCACACCCAGCCTTGTGGTAAAGAAACATCAGACAGTTTTCTTCCGTAGACAGCTGTCAAGTTGGTAGGCTCTATGATAACTGTATTGCCATCTTTATAAGCAGTCGCTTCTGGCAGAGTGATGTTTACATCCTCTGTTGGTGTACCGCTGATTGAAAAGCCATTATCCGTTTCTTTTACGTGTAATCCGTTTAGACCTTGAAGATTTGTAAGATAATCTTCTAGCAGATAATATCCATCCTGTACAGCTATTTCAATCGTTGAAACTTCATCCCCTATTGCTATAACTTGTTCAGCATTCCCCGACGTTATTTTCAAACCAGTATTTTCAACAACTTTTACTGTGTAATTTGTTTTACACGTTGCCATTGTTGCATAGGTCATTCTTTCATTGGAATCAGTCGTTTCCAGCCATACCTTACAATTTTCAAAGCTATCTACATTCATATCGGCCGCAGTAATTGTCTGTGTTCCACTGACAGATTTTGCGTAAGCTCCATTACTGTTCTGTACAACCAAATATGTACCTTGTAGTACATTACTCACATTTACTTGGGACTTATCATAAGTTATTTCTGCCGTTCCTAGTGAACTGGAAGCATAACGGAGCGTAAATGCACCGTTCCCATCCACATCTTCTAACGTCATTGATCCATCTGTTGTTGCTGATGGAACAGCCGACGCAAAAAGGATAGTTGATGAATTCAGTTCAAAGGCGGGTCTTATATGCTCTAATGAAGCATTATCTGTTCGAGCTCCATTAAAAGCAGGATAATTAGCAGAAGGCCCCGCAGTCAAAACATTACTTCCATCATTTGGATCATCATTACTAACAAAAGGTGATCGAATCCAAAATAATTCAAGAACAGATTCACCCCAATAACTTGGATCTATACGAAGACCCTCATTTAAACCATTTCTGCTATTCTTTCCAACAGTAATGTACTTATAATCTTCTTGATCCCCATAAGCAAGATATAGCTTATCCGTTGTAGAATAAACACTGTTGTTTTTCGTATCATTGGTGTAAATCGTTGTTCCATTCATTAGTGCCTGTTCTGTCCCCGTAAAAAAGGAAGTTTCCAATCCTTTTAAAGTAACATTCCTTATATAACTCGCCCCATAATGGTTCGGGAAAACTTCAGCTGGATTTCCATCTAAATAGGTACAGTTCCAACTGCTATCATATGCTTTATTGATATCATAGTTTGATTCAAATTGTATCCCCTTTCCCATAGAACTTGCAGAAAATAACGTTAAACTATTATCATCTTGACTTCCTGCAATCCACCATTCCTGATTATTTTCTCCAAAGTAGACCTTTGCCGCACTGATTGAACCATCCGTATCATCGGTATTGAATGTTTTTAATTCATCTACCGTTGCATACTGCGTAATATCTGGAAGACCAGCTGCATAGACTTCTGTGTTCAGTTGAAGAATTGCCATTGTTATCAGAGCTGCAGCCATGAAAAATGCTCCAATTCGTTGTCTTATGTGTTTTCGTTTCAAATCATATTTCTCCTTTCTTTTTCTGTAGAATTATCTGTTCTTCTGTTAAAGGATGTCCTGCCAGAATGTTTCAGATTTCATAACACAAAAAACGCTTTCATACCTATTTTTATTATACAAAAATAGATAAGATATATCTATCACCCGTTTATAGGGCTAAAACGGGTAATGCTCACCTGAATATAGGTGAGTATTTTTATTTAAGCATATATTGTTTTAGATCTTTTCTGTTTTCTACATGTAGCTTTTTTATAGCCTGTGAGATATGAGTTTTAACAGTGTTGGCTGAAATATTTAAATGTTTAGCTATTTCTGAATTTGTCCATCCTCTAGCAGCAAGCATTGCGACTGCAAATTCAGTGGTACTTAAATCGTCTGCCACTTCATGACCCGTTACAGGGTTATGAATCTTTCTCCACCCAGCAGAAAATTCATAGGTAATAGAGATAATACGTTTAAAATCTTCAGGCCATTTTGGCTTAATGACAGCTTCTAGCATACCACCTAAAAGTCCATGATGTTCACCGAATCCTTCAATCAAATCATCTGGGCGTGCGAGTTCCCAAGCAATCAAGAGATGGTTTTCTGCTTTTTCTAACTGCTTGAGGCTCATATAATCCATAACAGCTGCCAAATGCAGATAAATAGCAGGGATTGGATATTGATTGGCTCCCATTGCTAGTGCAGCTTCTATTATTCCGATACTTTTTTCATAGTTTTTTTGCAAATAAAGATAATGTGCTTCCACATATAGTGCAAAAGATCTTAATCCAAAAGGTAAAATCGGTATAAATTCTTGCATGGATGGTATATCTTCTGGAAGTGGTAAATGCAAAAGAACTGCTGCTGCCATCGCAATAAAAGCATCAATGACTTTGATTTGTTGAGCTCTCTCTTTATCTTCTTTTAATGTACTTTTAATCTTTTCTAGTACTTGTTTAGCCTGTTCAATTTGTCCTATGGATAAATTTGAAAACGCATAAATCAGACAAGCTGATAGATGTAACTCTGTATTTGAACAAGTCAAATATTGCTTAGCTATTTGTGCTGCCATTTGAGGATTTCCACGAAAATAATAATATTCGGCATATGCAATATCTTTTCTAGCTCCTTCTTTCATACTATTCAATCTTTTTTGGCAATCACCGGGTTGAAAAGGCGTATTCATGAGTGGCATGAGATTTTGAAAAGATGGTTTTTTATCAGTTTCATTGCCTTCTTCTTTTCTTCTTGGATCTGTTGGTTTTATTGCATGACATGGAATTTCCCAAACGTTTCCTGATTTTCTTGCTCCTGTAATGCGTCCGTTTGAACAATATCTTTGAATGAGTCGTATTGATACATTCCATTTTTTAGCAGCTTCTTTTACAGTCATAAACTCCATCTTTAATCGTCTCCTTTATGACGAACAGTTTTATTTCTATTCGCTTCCTTATATTCATTTATACGTCATTTTTCTTTTATTGACAAGCCTATTATTCATCTTATCAATTATTTCTATATGTTAAAATTCAATTTTGACAACAAAAAAAGAGGCAATTTTGCCTCAATTATCCTTTAAAATCAAAATGTTGGAATACATCACTAACAGGTAAATCATTTTCAATACTTTCAATAGTATATGCTAATAATTCAGCTACACTGATTTGTACTAATTTATCAAAACGTTTTTCTTCTGGAATAGCAATTGTATCTGTAATAATAACTTCTTTTGCGACACAATCTTTTAATCTATCTACTGCCGGTCCTGATAATACACCATGAGTACAAGCAATATAAACATCTTTAGCACCTTTTTCTTTTAAGACTTGTGCTCCAGCCACAATTGTACCAGCTGTATCAATCATATCATCAATTAAGACACAGTTCTTACCTGCAACATCCCCAATAATACCCATAACTTCCGCAACGTTTGGTTTAGGACGTCTTTTGTCAATAATTGCAATTGGACAATCCAATGCTTCTGACATTTTTCTAGCACGCGTTGCTCCTCCATGATCTGGTGATACAACACATAAATCTTCAATATTTTTATTTTTAATATATCTACAAATAAGAGGTAAAGCTTCCATTTCATCAACTGGAATATCAAAGAATCCCTGAATTTGACGTGCATGTAAGTCTACTGTCACAACTCTATCAACCCCAGCTACTGTTAATAAGTCAGCAACTAAACGTGATGTAATTGGTTGTCTTGGTTTTGCCTTACGATCTTGTCTAGCATAACCAAAATATGGTATAACTGCTGTAATTTCTTTTGCTGATGCACGTTTTAAAGCATCAGTTAAAACTAAAATTTCCATTAAGTTTTCAGTCACTGGATTTGATGTTGATTGTACAATAAAGACATCTTTTCCACGTACTGATTCTTCAATTTCAACTAA
>X43_European_Badger__coassemble_181_pt1 | contig 9358 bp, 9 predicted proteins | sample X43_European_Badger__metabat2_high_PE_007 | metagenome-assembled genome bin X43_European_Badger | reverse complement strand
CATTTATAAATTCTAAAGTTTATCACTCCTTTTCTTCACATTTTTTGTATTTAATTACCATCTTATAAAGATTATCATAGCTCCTTATCAATATATATTTTTATATTATCTCATTAATAAAATATAAACCTTGATTAAAAAAAATAGCCCAATAAAGTGCTATTCTTCTAATTCATAACCTATGTCAGTCAAAGTCATTTGTAGTTTTTCTCTTTTATGATATTGATTATAATGCAAATAATGTGTATAAAGTATATCAATCATAATTAACGCTGGTATTTGAGGAGAAATTTTATCAGATACAGCTAAATTTTTTAATCCACTCATTAAAATTAATTCATCATAATACTGTCTATATTTATGAATATCAAACGCAGATAACATAACAGTTTTTGCGCCTTTTTCTTTAGCGGCTTTTAATCCATCAACGACCTCTGTCGTTCTTCCACTCACACTAATTCCAAAAACAAGAGAATTTTGATCAATACGTGTAATATTCATACGTATAGAATGTGCTTCAGCCAAATAATCAACATCTAATCCCAGTCTCATAAATCTTAATTTAAATTCTCTAGCTACAACACCAGAAGAAGCTATGCCATATACATATATTCGCTTATAATCATCTAACATCTTTGCAACTCTTATCAATTGATCATTGTCAATCAAAGAATAGGTTTTTTCTAAGACTTTTTGATAAAAATTTAATACCTGCTTTGTCAAAACATCCAAATCTTTGACAGAATATTCTGAATCCTGATATGCATACAAAAATTGTCGATATCCATTAAAACCAACTTTTTTTGCAAAACGAGATAAAGAGGCCTCTGATATATATAATCTTTGTGATACAGCTTTTGATGACAAATTTTCATCATTAACCTGATTAATGAAATAATCAGCTATTCTTTTTTCTAATGGAGTCAGTTGAGAATATGCCATTTCAATAAGTGGTATAACACTTTGATTATATGTTCGCATTTTTCATCACCTCTTTGCCCATTATAACATTTTTTTCAGTTTTCTTATAAATATTTTTCTAAAACAGGCATTAAAATTTTTGTCAAATGCTTATAACCTTCTTCATTCAAATGTAATCCATCTTGATAAAACTTTACTAAAGCTTCCTTATTTTCATCTACAAAATCTTGAAATGTCCACAATAATGTTGTTTGAGAATCTAAAATCATTTCTTGATATTGGTGATAAATCATCTCTACTAAATCATTACAGCGGATACCAGGAACTTGATGGTAATCTCGTAAAGATTCAATACATGGAAGAGTAGACATCAAAATAATTTGAGTATCGGGACAATTACCACGTATTAAATCAATAATGTTTTTCACATTAACAGCAATATCTTTTGGTGATAACATCGTTGTATTTCCCAAATCATTAATTCCTATCATCATCACAACAACTTTTGGTTGGTATTTAATGACTGCTTCATCTACCATCCATAAAAGTTCATTAGAAGTAGCACCACCTATTCCACAATTATATATCGGTTTAATGTGTGGAAAATGCTTTTCTAAATCATACATCTCAGTTATAGAATCCCCAAAAAAGACAACACCATTTGGTTGTGCATTTTTTGTTTGACGAACAATCGTTAACATTCTTTCTAATTGTCCCTCTCTTAATTGATAATAACAGGGATTGTATTTCATTGTTTCTCTCATTTTTTGACCTCTATTTCCATTCCTATTTCAAACATTCGCTTCCAAGGAAGATTTATTTTTTTTATGATAACTGGGTATTTTTGACTTATATTTAATGAATTATAATGTTTTTGAAGTTTCTCTAAGATAATTTGTTCAACCTTATCTTGTTGATCCTTGAAATCATAATAAGAAAGACCTAATTGAACTAAATCATGATCAACAACCTCTTTTCTTACTAATGATTGATAAAAAACATCTTCTATAATTCTATAACAAATATTCTTCATCACATGATTCTGTCCTAAAAATGCTTGAGCCAATGTTGTACCTAAAGTATTACAGTTAGTATTCCATCCAGCATAACTGATAAGCGAATCTAATAAATCTAATTCATCTAAGTATTGAATAAGTTGAAAATCGCCACCATTACTAAACGCACTATCACACAAAGCCACTTGATACCCATCCTGAATATACTCCTGAATAGTATAGACAAAATCTAAGAGTTGACGATAACTTGTATATGTAATATCTTTGCTCTGTTCATCTACAAATGATTCCTGCATAATCTTTCCAGGTGCGTTAATGGCTAAAATAAAGTCTGCTATTTCTGGAGAATGAACTATTTTTCCTCCACAAACTCGTATATGTGCTTTTAAACTTTCATACATAGGTCTATCCTCATAATTAGGGATAATTGTTGGACCTAATATTGAAGCATAATATGGATACACTTTTGGTTTTAATTGATAGAAATCATGATATGCTCTTGTTAGTAAAGATAGCGATACTTCATCTGCCCCAGGATAAATCATAACTTGTTGATCTAAACCTTTCTCTTTTAAAACTTTAATAACCATTTGTTGTGAAATGGCTGTATACCCGTATGGTGAAGAATCATCTTGCGGAATGACTAAAAAATCAATATTTTTATTTTCTAGATATGATAAGACTTCAACATTCACAAAAGTATTCAAATTTCTACGTTGTTCATAATCATCTATAATATTTTGTGGAATATGTATATTTTTTAATTCTTTTTCTTCTTCTAACGTCAAACTATCACGTTGCTGATAATCTTGTAAATATTTTCTTCTGAAAAGATGATAACCATATTCTTCGTAATAATCCGGTTCTTCTTCAGCAGAATTATATGATGGACAACGCATAATACAATTAAAAGCATAAATTTTAAGTTTTGGATTCATTTCTTTAAGACGTCGAATAACTTCCAATCTTGAAATAACTTCTTCTTTATTTTTATAATGCAGGCGTGATGGAATTAATCCCCCATAAACAAGCATATCAATAGATAAAATAACATTATCTATTTGTTGAATATGTGAATATAAAAATTGATCAAGAGCTTCTAACGATGCAGGAGTTTTTTTATTTCCTAACACAGATAAGGGGGGCATAATTAAATCAATATGATTATTGGTTTGAGATATCATTTGAGGGTATTGATAATTACAAGGTCTTTCGTCCAGTGGTATCAATAGTGTTTTCATATTTACCTCTCTTTCTCATAAATATCAATCAATGCTTCCAAAATACTTGTTTTTTGAATAGAATGACTTGGATTATCAAATTTACCAACATTATAAAAGCATTGACTATATTCAATCATTGTAAAATCACTAGGTGAATCACCTATTGAATAAATATAATGGTTTTGGAAACTATTTTTTAATGCTAGACCTTTAGAAACATGACAACTCATAATTTCCAAAGATGTTGCTGAAGTTAAAATGGCTTGTGTATTTTTATAATTATGCTTAATCATATGAGCAAGATCTTCTAAAACAGATGTTTCTCCTATGATTAAAAATAAAACAACAGGCTGGCATAAAATAATTTCTTGAAAATCCTGTTTTATAATATGAGAATCATATAACTCTTTAGGAAAATCGGGATCACGTTCACTAGACCAATAACGATTTGATACTGTATTGATTTCTATACGAACAGGGTATGTTTTGATTTGTTTATATATATCTAAAGCATCTCTCTTATCAAGTAATTCACTGTGAAATTTATCTTCATTTATAACAACAGCTCCATTTTGAGAAATTCTATGTTTGATTGATAATTGATATTTTTGTTGAATTTTTAAAATGTCATGATCTAAACGTCCTGTACAAATAGCTAATGTACATCCCATACTTTGAAGGAGATCAAGATATTTCAAAGTATGATCTCCCCCAATAATTTGATTTTGTGAATTTAATAACGTTCCGTCTAAATCAAAGACAATAACTTTATTCTTCACTTGTTTCTACCTCTGTATTGTTCATAACTTTAACAAATGGGATGTAAATAATAACTGAAACAATAAGAATAACTAATGCGACAACACCTGAAAGAACGTCTCCACCTGTGGCTAAAAAAGCTCCCAATACTGGTGGTGTAGTCCATGGTGTTTGAACGTAAGTATAAGCCATAACACCTAATGATGTTGCTAAAGCTCCAATACCTAAACCAGCTAAAGTTGTAATAATCATAGGAATAATCAAGATTGGATTCATTACAACTGGTAATCCAAACATTAATGGTTCAGAGATATTAAATAATGCAGGTACAAAACCAAGTTTCGCTATTGTACGATAATCTTGACGTTTTGAAACAATGAAGATGGCAAGAACCAAAGCCAACATATTTCCAGCACCACCCATAAAAGCAACACTATCAAGGAATGGTTTTGTAATTATAGCTGTTGCTTCTGCTCCTGATGAAATAGCTTGAACATTGGCTGTTAAACTTGCTAAATAAATTGGTTCCAAAATTGGATTAAAGATATATGCAGAATGAATACCAAATCCCCAAATAAGCATATAAAGTGCATAAATAATAACTAAACCTATTGGAGAAGATACAATATTTGTAAATGGTGTTTGAATCCAATTAAAAATCAAATCATTTAATGGTGCTCCTAGTGCATCTGTTAAAATTCGTACAACACCAAAAATGATAACTGTTAATGCAACTGGAATAATAGAATTCAAAGAGCGTGCAATTCCTGATGGAACACTATCAGGCATTTTGATAATAAGAGCTTTAAATCCCATTAAAAATCTTAAAAGTTCAACAGCTATTAAAGCAGAAATAAATCCTGTAAACATTGCTGCTGCACCTAAATAATAAGTTGTGACATATTCACCAATTGTTGCATCACTCACAAATGGAGTTAAACATAAGAAACAAACTAAAGCAGTAGCTCCGGTAATAGATGTATCCATTTTATAATGTGTTGCTAAAGCCTTAGCCGTTGTAAATACCAACAAAATTGTCATAATTGACATAGATGCCGAACTAATGACACTTCCTAGTTTTGCAAAATCAGTAAATGGTGTCCCAAACCATTGGTCCAAATAATTTCCTTCACCTATTAAAACACTATTAATCAAAGTAAATAATGATGCTGTAATAACAAGTGGCATAATCGCAATATAACCATCTCTAATAGCTGATAAATATCTATTTTTTGATAATTTTTCAGCTATTGGTAATAAAAAATTAGAAATTTTATCCATCATTTTTCTTCCTCTCCTTTTCTCATCTCTTTTACAAATCTTTCTGTAATCAATTGTGGCCTTGTAATAATTGATCCAACTACAACACTATAACAGCCTAATTCTAGTACACGTCTGGCCTTCAATGGAGTATCTATGTTACCTTCTGCTATAACTGGATGTTTGACCTGACTGAGTATACTTCTTATGATTTCAAAATCATTGTTTTCTATTTTTAAATGCTGGCTCTCTGGTGTATATCCAACAAGTGTTGTTCCTATATAATCAAAACCTAACTGATCAGCATATACAGCTTCTTCCACAGTTGAACAATCTGCCATCAATTTTTGATGTGGATATTTTTGCTTAATTTGTTTAAAAAAAGTTGCTAAAGTTGTTTGATTTGGTCTTAATCGACTGGTTGCATCCATAGCTATAATTTCAACATTTGCAGCCACTAATGCGTCAACTTCATCCATGGTTGTCGTAATATAAATGTCACTACCCGGATAGTCCTTTTTAATAATACCAATAATTGGTAAATTGACTTCTTGTTGAATAGCTTTAATATCTTCAACACTATTCGCACGTATCCCCTTAGCACCTCCCTGATAAGCAGCTAAAGCCATTTTTGACATAATGTAAGATGAATGTAACGGTTCATCTTCCAATGCCTGACATGAAACAATTAACTGATTTTTTAGTTTCTCCATTTTCTCCCTCCTTGTATAATCACACTATACTTCTATCGAAAATATTTGACAATATTCTTAAAAGATTTAGAATTTACTTTCAAAATTCTTCAAAAATAAAAACAAAATATCCCTATTTTGAAAGTAATTTCAAAAAACCAACTTAAAAATATTTCTAAGTTGGTTTGCTAATTAATTGATATATAGAATGTTTTCATCATTTTATAACATATACTAAAAAGCTTGATAATATAATCAAAAAAATGCCTACACCTATAAATATCATAGCCATAATTGACTGATGTTCAGGTATTTTTTCAATAAAAGCCATTTTAGGTTTCATTGGATGATAATAAACAGCCATATTTGATCCTAATGGCCACATATTCTGTGCATCACTTTTTCCCATCCTACCACCTGCAATGGATAAACAATCATTTTTTGTTACTCGTACATATGGTTCTCCATCTCTTCTCCAACTTTTCGTGATATAGCCACGGAAAGTTCTGACTTTCTTATAAGTTTCTCCAAGCACATGATATTCAACAACTGGCACAATCACTCCATTTCCCCTATAACGATAATCTACAACAATTCCATGTGTCATTTCTTGACAAAGTTTCACCTTTCTTTTTTGCCATAATATGATGAATATTCCAACAATAATAAATATTAATCCTAATCCAGCAATGATAAGAAAGACAAGCATGATGATCTGTTCATCTGTCATGATATAAGCCCCCTTTTCTTTATTAAATACCAAATCAAATAAAAAAGCAATTCTTTATATATTAGATAACAATCTAATATGAATATTGACATTTATCTAATAACTGTTATAGTTTTATATATAATGAATATATAATTAGATATATATCTAATAAAGGAGGGGTGTTATGAAATATCAGACACTAAAAGATGAAAAAGAATTCTTAAAGTTAGCCATTGCCTCTGGAATCAATCGTTTTGGTGACTCTATTGATGCTTTAGCTTTAACATGGCTTGTTTATGCAATCACTGGTGATGCTATGTATTCTGCCTTCAACTTTGGTATTAACTATTTACCAACTATTTTTTTGACACCTTTTATGGGAGCATTTATTGAAAAGAGAAATAAAAAAAAGCTCATGGCTTTAAGTGATTTTCTACGTTCATTATTAGTTATACTCCTTATTCTTTTCTATATGTTTCAACAATTAAATGTTTATATCATCATGTTCACAACATTTATGATTTCTATTTTAGAAACCTTAAGAGTTCCTTCTTCTACACCAATGATTGCTTCTTTAGTTCCCAAGGAAAAATATGACATTGCACAATCTTTGCATACCTCACTATCTAAATCATTAGAAATTGTTGGTATGGGATTAGCTGGCGTCTTATTAAATAGCTTTGGAATCATGATCACTTTTATTATTGATTGTCTTTCATTTATAGTCAGTGGTCTTATGATTGGTCATATTCATTTTCATGATAATTCAAATATTCAAAAGCAATCAACGATTTCTTTATTAAAAGAAGGATTTCACTATACCCAAACAAAACAGTCATTGATTTATCTTTGCTTGATTTGTTGTTGTATCAATGCATTTTTAGTTCCTATTAATGCCTTTTCCAGTGCATTAAGCGTTGAAGTTTATCACAGTGGTCCACAGATGGTTGCTTACTTATCAATGGGATTTAGTATAGGAAGTGTTTTAGGAGCGACTCTTTATCCCTATATCAGTTCTTACATGAATGCTAAAAAAATGATACAGTCTTTATTTGCTGGAGCGAGTTTTTTCTATATCATGTCTATACTTATCTCTTATATTCCTATCACAATAATCAAATCTTTGTTTATTATGACACTTGCTATTCTATTTGGTATGATTGTTGTTTTTGCTAATATGTATTCACAAATCATGGTCTTACAAAAAGTACACTCAAGTTATTTAGCACGTTTTAGTGCGATTATAAATTCTTTTGGTGTTTCTACTATTCCTCTTGTATCCTTTTTTATGAGTTTCTTGAGTTCTTTATTTTCTATTCAAAATATTTTTATTTTTACAGGAATATTTGTTATGATAATAGGAGGAATTCTATTATATAACTCTATTGATGAGGTGATTGATCAAGATGAAAAAGACAATATATAATGAACCTTTATGGTATAAGGAATGGAGAGATTTAGGATTTGAATGTGTGAATGGTCCAAAAGCCATTTCATTAGATATCAAACAAAAAAATGAACACTTTCAAAATCTAAAAAAACAACATGATGTATTAGTTAGAAAAGCTAAAAAAATAAAAAATCTGCAAACTTATTTTCAATCATATCAATTAGATAATAATGAAATTTTATGTTTGGCTGATTTTATTTTAGATGCATTTTTTTTTGTCAGTGAATTTCCAAAACATCATATGCAAGAAGAACTAATTCAAAAATTTACACATTTTAATATCAAAGATTTAAGAGAAGATACTTTAAAATTTATTGATTTTCAAAATGATTATATTGAAAGTATTAGAAAATTATCTATTGATAATGAAGCTAAATTGGATTTGATTGAAACACTTTATCATCCTGATAAAATGATTCATGGATTATTTGATATCTTTAAACAGTTTCAAGAGATTTATCAATCTATTGATTATGATCCTATGCTTTTTAACTGTACTCACAATATCAATCAAGATGACTTAAATCAATTTTTTGGACATATTGGTTTAAAAATAGATGAAACTCCTATCTCTATTTATCCTACTTTTGTTAATTACAATAAGCTTATATTAATGGTTGAAGATTATCATTATGTTTTATTGATAGGAGCAGGTTTAGAAAATACAGCATTAACTTCATATCATGAATCACGTAGTGAACAACAAAAATTAGAATACTTTTTAAAAGTCTTAAGTGATAAATCCAAGTTTGAAATTTTAACTTTGTTGAAAAAGAAATCTATGTATGGTCATGAACTTGCGAAAGCTATGAATCTCAAAACTCCAACAATCTCTTATCATATGGATGCCTTATTGGATGGAGATTTTATTCGTATTAGAAAAGAGAATAATCGTATTTATTATTCATTAAATGAAGCAGAAATTGAACATATGATTCAATATTTACATCAAAAACTATTAAAAGAATAAAAGTAAACCCCGTTATTTGTCTATTTTCATAACGGGGTATTTTAAACTTATCCTTTTTTTAGTCCTAATAAATATTCCTTATTCGCATGAGGGTCATCACTAATAAATTTTGCCCATTGATACTGATGTGTCTTTTGTGCACATTCAGGAAGATATGTCTGATATTCATTGATTCTTTTGATTAACATCTGCTCACAGTCATCAATACCATACATTCTGACAATAGCTGTTAATTCATAGAAAACCAGTCCTATCGCATGTGTTTCTACATGAACTGTTCCACAACCCTGTCCAACAGCATGACATAAAGCCTGATCTGATACATCTGTTATATCTTTAGCCATTGCATGTACAT
>X43_European_Badger__coassemble_179_pt1 | contig 9371 bp, 6 predicted proteins | sample X43_European_Badger__metabat2_high_PE_007 | metagenome-assembled genome bin X43_European_Badger | reverse complement strand
AAGCTCCTCCACCAGTTGAGATATGAGAAACTTTATCAGCATATCCAAGTTGCATAACAGCAGCAGCACTATCTCCACCACCGATAATTGTATTAGCGTCTGGTAAGTTTGCTAAAGCTTCGCATACTGCGATAGTTCCTTTAGCGAATGGTTCCATTTCAAATACACCCATTGGACCATTCCATACAACAGTTTTAGCTCCTTCTAAAGCAGCTTTGATATTTTCAACTGATTTAGGTCCAATATCTAATCCCATGTATCCTTCTGGAATATCTTCACCACATACTTTAATATCACCTTCAGCAGCAAATGCATTATTGATTACTGAATCAACAGGTAAGATTAATTTATCTCCACCTTTTTCAATAATTTCTTTAGCAACATCAATACGATCATCTTCAACTAAAGAATTACCAATTTCATGTCCCATAGCTTTCATGAAAGTATAAGTCATACCTCCACCAACGATAACTTTATCAGCAATCTTTAATAAGTTTTCAATAACTAAGATCTTATCAGAAACTTTAGCTCCACCTAAAATAGCAACCATTGGTCTTTCAGGATCACTTACAGCTTTTCCAATATAAGCAATTTCTTTTTCAACTAAGAATCCAGCAGCAGATGGTAAATGAGCAGGAATTCCAGCAGTAGAAGCATGTGCTCTATGTACTGAACCGAATGCATCTTCAACGAATACATCTCCTAATGATGCCCAATATTTACCTAATTCAGGATCATTTTTGCTTTCACCTTTTTCATAACGTGTATTTTGTACTAAGATCACTTGAGCATTATCAGCTTCTTTAACAGCATTTTCAAGTTCAGGTCCTCTTGTACAGTTTACAAACTTCACATCTACTCCTAATAATTCAGATAATCTAGGAGCTACAACAGATAAATCATTTTTAGCTTTATCTTCTTCAGTTTTTACTTTACCTAAATGTGAGAACAATACGATAGCTTTTGGTTTTTGTTCTAACAAATATTTTAAAGTAGGTAATGCGGCAACAATTCTGTTGTCATTTGTAATTTCTCCTGTTTCTTTGTTTCTAGGTACGTTGAAGTCAACACGAACTAAGACAGTTTTTCCAGCGACTTCAATATCTTTAATTGTTTTTTTGTCCATTTTTCTCAACCCTCCATGTGCAAATTATAACATTCTTATAACTGATTTTCAATTGCTTTTATAGTTGTTAAAGCAATAAGAATTGTCATTTTTTGTAAAAATAGAAAAAGCTGTTTTTATATTTTATGTGAACTCAAAATAATCTCCGTATAATCGTTATTTATTGACTCATTCTATAAAAACACTTTCACCAACACATTATATTGACATATATTAATAGTGGTGATTTTATGTATGATGATATTCTTCAACATATCTATAATCCACAAACTCTCATTATTGATTTACGTGATGAATTTTCTTTTCGACAACTTCATTTAAAAAATGCTATCAATATTCCTGGGGATGATTTAAAAAGTCAAATTCCTTATTTACCTCATGATAAACTTCTATATTTTATCTGTGATACTGGAAAAACGGCTAAAAAGATGGCAGAACAATGCCAACAATTAGGTTTTCAATGTCAATATTTTCCATATAGCTTTCAATCCTTACTGATTTTAAAAAATGAACAATATTTTTAATAAAAAAGGAAAGACTTATGATTGATACTCAAGTCTTTCCATTTTATCTATGACCAATAAAATATTATTGATTATTTAATTGATAAAAAGCTTCTGTTGATGCATAACAAGATTGATCTTTTAACTCATCTTCAATTCTCATCAACTGATTGTATTTTGCAATACGGTCTGTACGAGAAGCAGATCCAGTTTTAATTTGACCGGCATTTGTCGCTACTGCAATATCAGCAATTGTTGTATCTTCTGTTTCTCCAGAACGATGTGAAACAACAGCTGTATAGTTTGCTTTTTGAGCCATTGCAATAGCTTCTAATGTTTCAGTTAAAGTTCCAATCTGATTCACTTTAATCAAAATAGAGTTAGCAACACCTTTTTCAATACCTTGTTGTAAACGTTTTGTATTTGTCACAAAGAAGTCATCACCAACCAATTGAACACGATCACCTAATTTTTCAGTTAAGTAATCCCATCCTTCCCAATCATCTTGATCTAATCCATCTTCAATAGAAATAATTGGATATTTATCACAAAGTTCAACATAAAAATCAACAAGTTCTTGAGACGTAAATGATTTGTTGTTTTCTCCTGGTAGTGTATATTTTCCATCTTTGTAGAATTCACTACTTGCAACATCCATAGCTAATTTCACATCAACACCAGGTTTGTATCCAGCTGTTTCAATCGCTTCTAAGATTGTTTGAATCGCTTCTTCATTAGATGCTAAGTTAGGCGCAAAACCACCTTCATCACCAACGGCAGTGTTTAACCCTTTTCCTTTTAAAACTTTCTTTAATGCATGGAAAACTTCAGCTCCCATGCGAATAGCTTCTTTAAATGAAGGCGCATTGACTGGCATAATCATAAATTCCTGGAAATCCACATTATTATCCGCATGTGCCCCACCATTAATAATATTCATCATTGGTGTAGGTAATACATGAGCATTCGCTCCACCAATATAACGATATAATGGAATATTTAATTCATGAGCAGCACATTTTGCAACTGCTAATGACACACCTAAAATCGCATTGGCTCCTAAACGTCCTTTATTTGGTGTTCCATCTAAATCAATCATCATCTGATCAATTTTTCTTTGTGCAGTGACTTCTTCACCTACAATTGCTTTTGCAATTTCCTCATTAACATTTTGAACGGCATTTAAAACACCTAATCCTAAATATCTGTTTGCATCTTTATCTCTTAATTCAACAGCTTCATGGACACCTGTTGAAGCACCACTTGGAACAATGGCTCTACCAAAAGCACCACTTTCGCTTTTCACTTCTACTTCTACTGTTGGATTCCCACGTGAATCCAAGACTTCTCTTGCATAGACACTGACGATTTGACTCATTTTACTTTCCTCCTAATAAGTTTCATTATATGATCTATATCACATATAAGTTAGTTATAACTAACTATCAATAGAATAACACATTTGCTGATTTTGTGCAATCTTTATACTTTCAAAATCACTTATCACTCATAGTATTTACATATCTTCATTGTTCTATACAAGTTAAAAAGGACAACGCATTATTTTTTAAAACGTATTGTTAATCTTTCCTCCTGGTCCAGCATTGATAATCATTTCTGGGAAATTTGTATATTGTTTAAAGTTTTCCTGGAACATTTCAACAAGCTTTTGAGCTGTCATATCATAAGCATCTTTACTGACCCATGTTGTTCGAGGGTTTAATAATTCCTGAGGAACACCTGGACAAAAGAGTGGAATATTTAAATTAAAGAATGGGTCAACTTCATAGCTGACATAATCTAACTCTCCATTAATAGCCGCTTCAATCATTGCTCTTGTATATTTTAATGGAATGCGACGTCCTATACCATAAGAACCGCCAACCCATCCAGTATTAATCAAAAAGACATTAGATCCTGCTTTGGTCATGCGTTTTTGAAATTGTTTCGCATAAAGTAGTGGATCCATTGGCAAAAATGGTTCTCCAAAACATGTAGAGAATGTTGCCTGTGGCTCAGTAATACCATTTTCCGTACCAGCCAGTTTACTTGTATAACCTGATACAAAGTGGTAAACAGCTGAATTTTGATCCAATTTAGAAATAGGTGGCAAAACACCAAAAGCATCGGCAGCTAAAAAGAATATTGTCTTAGGGATAGGTCCCATACCACTTGGTTCAATATTTTTAATAAATTCAAGTGGGTAACCCACACGTGTATTTTCTGTAATAGAGTCATCATCAAAATCAATAATTCTTGTATCTTCAAATAAACAGACATTTTCTGCCATAGCTCCAAATCTAACAGCATCCCAAATATCTGGCTCATTTTTTTGTGAAAGATTGATACATTTTGCATAACATCCACCTTCAAAATTAAAAACAGAAGTACGTGACCAACCATGTTCATCATCACCTATCAATTGACGATGAGGATCTGTTGATAACGTTGTTTTTCCTGTTCCTGACAATCCAAAAAATAATGCCGTATTTCCATCTTCCCCAATATTAGCTGAACAATGCATTGTAAAAACATTGCGTTGAGGTAACATATAATTCATGACACAGAAAATACTCTTTTTGATTTCTCCAGAATATCCAGTTCCTGCAATCAAAACAATCTGTTTTTCATAATCAATCATAACAGCCACATCACTATTTAAACCAACTGATGCATCAACATGACAATCAGGAGCAACCAATACCAAATAATCCTCTTGAAAATGTTGTAATTCACGTGGTGTTGGTTTAATTAATAAATTAGAAATAAAAAGATTTTGACTTGCTTTTTCATTAATAATTCTAAAACCATAAGAATACTTTGGATTTGCGCCAGCATAACCATCAAAAATATATAAATCCTTATCTTGAAAATGTTGAATATTGCCTGATAAACTTTTTCAAACTGTTCTCTAGATGCAGGTTGATTCACTTTACCCCATGCAATTTTATCATGAACAGCTGGCGTATCTACAACATATTTATCATGAGGTGAACGTCCCGTTCTTTGACCAGTTTCCACACATAAACATCCAGCTCGACTTAAACGTCCTTCTTTTTTTATTAAAGCTTTTTCAATCAATGATCCCGCTGGAATATTTCTAAAAACATTTCCTGTCGTACTAATCCCATATTTTTTAATTCCATAATCATCCATACAAACACTCCTTTCTTTTTTAAGACTTCTTTCTTTTATTTTATAAAAAATAATTTCTTACCACAAGAAAACTCGTTTTTTCAAATAAAAAAATAGGACTCTTTCGAATCCTATCTATTCACTGAAGATGCAATTTTATGATATGTCCAACGTTTACCTCTAATCGCAATTGATAATGCCATAATATTTTCAGGTAAAGCAATACCACACCAACCAGCATCACCAATATGTTGGATGTCAATACCACAACGTTTATTAACTAATGCAATTTCTCTAATTGTTCCTTCGTCACTACCTTCTTGAGATGTTCCAATAGAACTTAATGATAATGCTCCTTTAGATTTAATTAATTTACAAGCATCTCTCACTTCTTCTTCTGATAAACCAGGCACTGTATAAACAGCAGGCATTAAGATAATATCAGCACCTGCATCAATAAATCTTTCAATGCTATCTAAATCAACTAATGCTTCATCAATTCCTGAAGAATGCATTTTACCTGCAATAATCATTCCACCAAAGTATTCTTTTGCAAGTTTAATAGCATTTTCAATAGATGCATTACTTACACCTGTTCCAGGATTTCCTGTCAAACAGATAAAATCAAATCCCAATTCTTTAGCTTTTATAAATGTTTCTTTTGTCGCATGACGACCACTAGAAATTTCTAATCTGTTTTCCATCATTTTTGCATTTTCATCAATTGGTTCAAGATTACATCCTACTGGTCTACCTACTAATTTCTTTAATAATTTCACAGGTTCATCTGTTTCAGGTAATCCATTGATATGAGGATTATTGCAATCAAAAACATTTAATAAAACCATATCACTTCCAAAAGAAACAGCTAATTCAGCATTTGTTAAATCACCAAGTAAAGGTGGACAAGCCACAACTGTTTCAGTCATAATTGTTCTTCCTTCACTTGCTAAAATAGATTGTTTCAATTCATCTTTGTTCATTGATAACATTTTACTTGTTGTACAATTTAATAATCTTTTCGTTTCCCGTATCCTCCTGACACATATTATATCGCTTTATCAAAACGCTTTCAACTTAATTTCTCAAGACTTTTTCAGGATTCAAAAATATCATAAAATATCTCAACATGATTATGATACCAATTCCATTGAAAATCATTATGATCCATCAATAAACATCTTTAAAATAGATATTATATCTGATTATGAAAAAACTAGGCTAAGCCTAGTTTTGAGGATGTGTATCTAAATAATGGACAACTATTTTTGATAAACATGTTGACACAATCAAACCAAAAAGAAGTGTCATGATAAGATACTGAAGCAACAGTGAAGTCACTGGCGCAAGTTGTAATAAATCGTATGTGATATAAGAAACAAGCACAAAAGCTACAATATCAACAATTAAAACGACTGTTCGATAAAAATTAATAGGACTATAAATACGATAAATCATATGAATGGATAAAATAGCTGTTGTATAGTAGAGAATTGTAAAAGCCTGATTTAAAGATAATGATAATGTCGGTGCTAATAGTTTTAAAGCAATGACACATAAAACAATCGCAATAGCATTTGGAAATGAATAGCGCATTGTGTATCTACCAATAGATTCTTTTTGTTTAGAGATATTCTTTTCAAATAAAATCATAAATGATGGGAATCCCTCTACAAAGTTATCCAGTAATGTCATTTGAAAAGGAATAAATGGATAAGGCATATTTAAAAGAATACATGTGATAGATATCAAAATTGTATAGATTGTTTTTAAATAATACATCGAAGCAGAACGTGTCACATTATTAATATCTAGTCTTCCCTCTTTCACAACATCTACCATTGTTGATAGTTCACCATTGATGACAACAAATTGTGATATTTGTTTAGCGGCATCTGATCCTGAACCCATAGCAATAGATACATCAGCATCTTTTAATGCCAAAACATCATTCACGCCATCACCAGTCATCGCAACCTTTTGTTTATGTTTTTGTAAACATAAAATCATCTCATGTTTCTGTGATGGTGAGGCACGTCCTATCACATGATAGTTTAAAATGGCATCTTCTAATTCTTGTGGCGTTGATAATGTAGAGGCATCAATATAATTTTGAGCATTTTCAATACCAGCCTGACTTGCTAGAGCACTAACAGTGACAGGATTATCCCCAGATATAACTTTCACATCAACATCATTATCTTTAAAAAACTGTATTGTTTCTTTAGCATCTTCTCTTAATGGATCTAAAATAACAATCACTGCCAATGGAACACTATGCATCATATCTTCCTGAAAAGTATCAAAATCATGATGTCTAGCAATCAATAAAATTCTAGCGCCTTGATGTTTAGCCTCTTCGATTTGGCTTGGCAAAACAAAATCAGGCAAGATGATTTCTGGTGCTCCAACAATAATCGTTCCTATATTTTCTAATTCTAGTGCACTCCATTTTCTTGCTGAAGAAAAAGAGACTCTTCTTAATGTGGAATAAGGGGCTTCACCTTGAAAATAATCCTGTAAAGTCAAAGACGTTGCATTATTATCAAGAGTTCCTTTCACAAATGAATTCATAATCAAAGAAAATTGATGACTCCATTGTGTATCAAAAGTATAAACATCTTGAACTTGCATTTTTCCCTGTGTTAATGTTCCTGTTTTATCCAAACATAACACATCGACATGGGATAATGTTTCAATACTGAACATTTCCTGAACTAACACTTTTCTTTTTCCTAGTCTTACAACGCTAGTAGCCAAAGATACACTTGTTAATAAAACCAGACCAATTGGTAACATACCTAATAATGCTGTTGATGTATTGACAATGGTTGTATTCAAAGTTTCATTTCTGATACCCATAGCCTGATAAAGCAAGCAAATACTGATTGGTAATACAAGCATACTTGTAAAACGTGTGACTTTCTTAAAAGTTTTCACCAACTCTGATGTCACTGGCTTACGTTTACGTGCTTCACTAGCAATCTTTGTTGCATAGTTATCCATACCCACATGTTCAACACAAGCATGACATGCTCCAGAAATAATAAAACTTCCTGATAAAAGATGATCACCGATATCTTTTAAAACCGGATCAGCCTCACCAGTTAATAATGACTCATCAACTTCTACCTGTGTATCTAGCACAATGCAATCTGATGATATCTGCATTCCTGTTTCCAAGAAAACAACATCATTCAAAACAATCTCTTCATTATCTATTTCCTGAATACAGCCATCACGTAAAACTTTTGTCTTTGGTGAAATAATTAAATTTAAACGTGCCACCATATTACGTGAACGAATATCCTGATAAATATGAATCACTGTATTCATTGTGACAATCAATACAAAAAATAAACTTGACCATGCTTTGACATAAATCAAAGTACAGGCAATCACAAAATTATAAACATTAAAAAGTGTAAACACATGTTCACAAAAAATCTGTCTATTTGTCTTAACTAAAGGTTTTGGTGAAACATTCACATGTCCTAACTGAACTTGTTCTTTCACCTGCTGACTTGTTAATCCCTTCACTTCACTCATAATATCACCCATTTTTAATATATAACTGTTTCTAATCTTATCATATTTATATGGAAAAGCCATGAATTTTTTCTAAAGTTTTTCGAAAAAAAAGTGGAATAGTGAAATCACTATTCCTGTATATCATTTTGATCAAAAACATCATCAATTGGTGCACCAGGAGCAACCATTGGGAAGACTTTATCATCTTCTTCAATCATACATTCAATCACTACTGGTCCCTGACTATCCATTGCTTCCAAAATAGCTGGAGCCACTTCTTCTTTCTTTGTGACTCTTATGGCTTTACATCCAAGTCCCTCTGCTGTTTTACAGAAATCAACTTTATCATCAAGTACAGTTGCTGAATAACGTTTTCCATAAAATAATGTCTGCCATTGACGAACCATTCCTAAAACATGATTATTTAAAATGACTTCAATGATAGGAACTTGATAACGTGAAGCTGTTGCTAATTCATTCATGTTCATTCTAAAACATCCATCTCCAGCAATATTAAAGACATATTGATCAGGTTTTCCATATTTTACACCAATGGAAGCCCCTAAGCCATAACCCATTGTTCCAAGTCCACCACTGGTAATGAGCTGACTTGGTCTTTTAAAATGGTAATATTGAGCTGCCCACATTTGATTTTGACCTACTTCAGTACAGATAATCGCATTATTATCTGTTAATGCTTCAATTTGTTCAATAACATATGGTCCTGTTAATTTATCACTATCATAAGATAATGGATATTGTTCTTTTAAAGCTCTGATTTCTTTTAACCACTGTGAATGATTTTGTTGCTTTAACAATAAATTCAAAGCATTTAAAACACTTTTCGCATCACCCACAATACCTAAATCAACATTGACATTTTTATTAATCTCTGCCTCATCCACATCAATATGAATAATTTTAGCATGTCTGGCAAATTTTTGAGCATTTCCAATCACACGGTCACTAAATCTGACACCGATTGCTACTAATAAATCACAGTTAGAAACACCAAGATTACTTGTTTTTGTTCCATGCATTCCAAGCATTCCTGTATAACGCGGATTGGTTCCATC
>X43_European_Badger__coassemble_167_pt1 | contig 9644 bp, 9 predicted proteins | sample X43_European_Badger__metabat2_high_PE_007 | metagenome-assembled genome bin X43_European_Badger | reverse complement strand
TCACCGTAGTGATATTCTTTTATGTGATGAACCTACAGGATCACTTGATCCCCAATATGCACAAGCTGTGATGGAATTATTAAAAGAAGAATCTCAACATCGTTTAGTTATTTTGGTATCTCATGATGAAAAGCTGGTAAGCCAATATAGTGATGAAGTTTATAAAATGCAGGACGGACAGATTATTAAGCATGTATGCTTTCATGAAACAGAAAAAATTGAACGTTTTCCAACTGTGCAAAAGAAGTATTTCTTATGCCATATGCGCCTTGCGTTTGCGTCATTATGTTCACATAAGGCACGTTCATTTCAATTGATGATAGGTTTACTATTATCATTATTAAGCATTGTTTTAGCATTAACACTCACTCGTCATCTTGAACAGCAGTTTCATCAATATATTTACTCACTTGTTCCTGCATCAGGAATCAGTTTTCAATCACGTTATCAGCAATCTCTGTCTTTAGATTTATTAGATCAGATAAAAAATCAACCTGGAATTATGAAAAGTGAGATGTTTTTAGATGATTATGAATGTTTAGGAATTGGTTTTCAATCTGAAAGATATGAACAATCTCAGACTTTATTTATTGGAGATGATACTTCTCCTTATACATATCTGTCATTAAAATACGGAAATTATCCACAGGCACATCATGAAATTTTATTATCTCTTTCAACTGCTAGACATCTTTGTGGACAGCAGGATGTCGCTTCTTTGATTGGGCAGAATGTTTATGCCTGGTATCAACATGATTGGGAAGTGAAAGGTATTTGTTATAAAATTGTTGGTATTACGAATCAAACCACCGCTTTAGATACACTTTATCAGATGGATCATGCTTACATTTATTTATTGAAAGATATTTATCAATATGAGCTTGAACAGGTGTCATCACATTTAGGAATTGTTTATGTACATCCTGACTATCATAGAGATCATGTTATGAAACAGTTGAAAAAACAATTTCCAGATTATGAATTTTTAGCGATAGGAGAATCGACAACTCAAAATGTATCACAAGTTTTAAATCAAGCGAATATCATCTTGCTGGTTTTTTCTCTTTTGGCTATTTTATCTTCTTTATTTTTGATTGGTGAAGTTATGTTTTTAAATGTGATACAAAAGAAAAAAGATTTAGCTATCATGAAATGTTTTGGAGCCAGTTCTTTAGATATTATTAAAATTGTGCTTTATGAGTCTTTACAAATTCTTATATTAACACAGTCTATATGCATGATTTTGTATTATCAATTGATTCATATGATGAATATCTTTTTACAGAATATGTTTGAAAGTGAATTGTTTTCTATACAGGTAGATATAAATATTATTGCTTTTGTTTTTATTGTCAGTGACTTACTTGTTTTGATAAGTCAGTTACCACCATTGTTGTATATTTTAAAAATGAACACTGTTCAGGCATTAAAAGAGTAAAGAAAAACTTGTTTTTATATAAAAAGTTAGTTATAATAGTAGCATTAATACGATGAAGAGGACAAGTAGATAAAGAATTTGTATCAGAGAGGAAAACAGTGGCTGAAAGTTTTCTTACAATGCATTTATTGAATTCACCTTGGAGTGCGACTAATCATCGCCGCGAAGCAGCGTTATTGCAGTAAGGTGCATAACATTTGTTATGAATTAGGATGGTACCGCGATACAATCGTTCCTATGTGGAACGATTTTTTTATTTGAAGGAGGATATTATGGACGAATTATTAAAGATTAAAGAAGAAGCTTTATTGAAGATTCATGATTGTTCATCATTAAAAGATTTAAATGATTTAAGGGTTTTCTATCTAGGGAAAAAAGGCCCAATGCAATCTGCAATGAAGTCAATGAAAGATATGTCTAAAGAACAACGTGCGTCTTTTGGACAAGTATCAAATAAAGTTAAACAAGAGATAACACAAGCTATTGAAGAAAAGAGAAAAGTATTAGAAGAAGCTGAAATGCTTAAGAAAATTCAAAATGAAAAAATTGATATTAGTTTACCTGGTAGTCAATTGCCACTTGGAACAATTCATCCTTTAACAATGATTAGAGAAGAATTAGAAGATTTATTTATTGGAATGGGATATAGTATCGCAGAAGGTCCTGAAGTTGAAAGCGATCATTTTAATTTCGAGCTTATGAATTTACCAAAGGATCATCCTGCAAGAGATATGCAAGATACTTTCTATATTGATGAAAATACTTTATTAAGAACACATACATCACCAGTTCAGGCACATGTTATGTTAGCGGCTAATGGAAGAGGACCAATCAAAGTTATTTGTCCAGGAAAAACATATCGCCGTGATGATGATGATGCAACACATTCGCATCAGTTCAGTCAATGTGAAGGATTGGTTATTGATAAAAATATTACCATGGCTGATTTAAAAGGAACATTGGAATTATTTGCGAAAAAGATGTTTGGTGAAAAACGTGAAATTCGTTTAAGACCTTCATATTTCCCATTTACAGAACCAAGTGTTGAAGTTGATATTTCATGCTATAACTGTAATGGAAAAGGATGCTCAATGTGTAAAAATACAGGTTGGATTGAAATTTTAGGTGCTGGTATGGTGAATCCTAAAGTTTTAGAAATGTGTGGATTTGATAGCCAGGTTTATCAGGGATTTGCATTTGGTATTGGATTAGAACGTGTGGCTATGTTGAAATATGGTATTGATAATATTAGAGATTTTTATAGTGGTGATTTAAGATTCTTAAATCAATTTGTAAGAAAGGATTAGACATATGGAAGCAAGTTTAAAATTATTAAATCAATATGTAAAGGTTGATGATTTTTCAGCTCAGGAAATTGCTGATCAATTGACATCTATAGGTCATGAAGTTGAAGGAATGCATGTCTTTGCAAGAGGTGATAAACTTGTTGTTGGATATGTAAAAGAAAAGGTTCCTCATCCCGATAGTGACCATTTAAATATTTGTCAAGTAGAAGTAGGAAATGGAGTCACTCAACAGATTGTTTGTGGAGCTCCTAATGTTGCTGCTGGGCAAAAAGTGATTGTGGCTTTACCAGGATGTGATTTAGGTAATGGGTTTAAAATTAAAGAAGCCAAAATACGTGGTATAGAATCAAATGGTATGATTTGTTCCATTGCTGAACTTGGAATTGATCAAAGATTATTACGTGAACAAGATAAAGCAGGAATCCATGTTTTAGATGCTGATGCTCCAGTTGGTGAAGAGGCTTTAAAATATATGGGGTATGATGATACTGTTTTAGACATTGGTTTAACACCAAATCGTGCTGATTGTATGGCAATGATTGCTTTGGCTTATGAAGTTGGAGCATTGTTAAAAAGAGATGTTCATGTTCCAGAAATGAAAACTTTAAATGAATTAGAAAGCGATATTGAAATTGATGTACAAACAGATTTATGTCCATGTTTTGGGGCTAAACTAGTCAAAGGTGTTCAAACTAAGGAATCACCAGAATGGCTAAGAACATTTTTAATGGCAAGTGGTATTAAGCCAATTAATAATATTGTAGATATTTCTAACTTTGTTATGTTAGAAACAGGACAACCTATTCATATGTATGATTATGATAAGTTAAAAGAAAAACGTTTTGTTATTAAGACTGGATTCCATCAAAAAACAACATTATTAGATGGTAAAGAATAAGAAATCTTACCTGAAGATATTATTGTTTCTACTGATCAGGGAATTGGATGTGTTGCTGGTGTCATGGGTGGTGATGACACAAAGATTGATGAAAATACAGTGAATATTGTCATTGAAGCTGCAACATTCCAAGGAGCTACATTAAGAAATACAGCACGTCGTTTAAATTTATTAACAGATGCTTCTCAACACTATATCAAAGGAGCTATTGATACAGCAAATACACCTCGTGTTTTAAATCGTTGTGCTGCTTTACTTGAAGAATTGGCTGATGCTAAAGAAATTTATCAAACAGTCATGACTGATTATGAAATGGCAGAAAAAGTGATTACATTGACAACATCACGTGTCAATGGATTATTAGGAACAACAATTTCAACTGAAGATATTGAAGATATATTAACAAGATTACATTTTACATATACATTAGATAATGAAACATTTACTGTTCATGTTCCATCATATCGTAATGATATGTCAATGGATGCGGATGTCATTGAAGAAATTGCTAGAATGTATGGTTATGATCATATTCCATCTACATTACCATTAATGGAAATGACAAAAGGGGCTTTAACACCTGTTCAAAGTCATACAAAAGCAATAAGACATTTATTAACAGATTTAGGATTACATGAAGTTATAACATATACGTTGACTTCACCATCTATGGTAGATGATTTTAATCTTTTCCATAAAGATGATCATATTGCTTTAATGTTGCCAATCGGTGAAGAAAGAAGTGTAACAAGAAAATCATTAATTCCATCTTTATTACAGGCAATTAATTATAATACAGCTCATTCTCAAAAAGATGTTATGATTTATGAAATTTCTAATACTTATTCTCAAGGTCATGAAATTCAAAATTTAGCTATTGCATGCACAGGTATGTATCATGATGTGACATGGCAACAAATTCAACAAAAAGCTGATTTCTATTTGGTTAAAGGATTTGTGGAAACAATTTTAAAGAAATTAGGAATTAAAGAATCACGTTATACATTGAAACGTGTTGAAGAAGATAATCAAAACTTCCATCCTGGAAGAAGTGGATATTTAATGATGGGTAATGACATTGTTGGTGTCATTGGTGAAATTCATCCTCGCCTTGCGAAAAAATACGATGTCAAAGATGTTTATGTTGCAGAATTAAATCTATCTGTTTTATTAAATTTAAAGAAACCAGCAATTAAATTTACAGATATTCCACAATATCCTTCAGTAACAAGAGATATTGCTTTGGTTATGGATCAAGATATTCCTGTTAATGATGTTGTACGCTCTATTTGTAAAGCAGGTCAACGTTTCATTGTTGATACAAAGATTTTTGATATTTATGAAGGAGAACGTATTGAAAGTGGTAAAAAGTCTGTTGCTATTGCGTTAACATTCCAGGATGCTTCAAAAACATTGGATGATGCAACAATTAATGCAACTATGGAACAAATTTTAAATGTTGTTTCTAAAGAATATGGAGCACATTTAAGAGTTTAAATTCAATACTTTGAGTTCTCTTTATGCGGTTTATACTGTTATTTGAAGAACGGATTGAAAACGAACTGATGAAGGCTTACTTTAGAAGTTAAAAGTTTTCAAGCTACCATGATTGATTATAAATGGAGATGATTTTGTTCATCTCCTTATTTATTATATAATGATATGATTTTATGAATGTGTATAAAATAAAAAGTTATAATACAAGATGCTCATCATCTTAGCATTATAACTTCTTTTATTTATCCCATATCAATAAAATTCTTTGTTTTGATTCTTTTATAAACTTGAAATGCTGTAGAGGAAATTAAAATAGCTAAAGCTAGTGAAAGACTAGTTCCTAAAGTGGTTAAAAAGCTTTTCATAAAAAGGTCATTCATCCCTTGTACAGCATACAGCATTGTATAGTAAATACCACTACCAGGAACTAATGGAAAGCAACCGATAACAATAAAAATGGTAGCAGGGGCTTTGAAAAACCTAGCAAAACATTCAGCAAGCAATGATACGCAAAGCATTGCAATAAAACTTTGTAGGAAGATATTGTTTAGTGAAGCTGTTGCTAAATAAATAAACCATCCTAGCGCACCAATAAGAGATCCTGTTAAAGAAAATCGAATATTTTTCTGTATTCTAAATATAAAAGTAAAACCAAAGCAGCCTATAAAAGCTGATAAACATTGTATAAACCCTTCCATTTTAAACTCCTTGTAAAACCATCATCATAATCCCTACACCAATAGCAATGCTGGCAGCTATTAAAATAGCTTCAATCATACGAGATAATCCAGAAACAAAGTCACCGCCAATAATATCCCTTAGACTATTTGTAATAGCAATACCAGGAACAAGAATCATTAAAGTTCCTGTAATCACTGCCTGTTGATTAGTAATGAAATTTATTTTTTGTGCAATAATAGCAATACTGGCTAAAACCATACTTGCCAGAATTGTACGAACGATTCCATTAACATCAAGCTTTTCTAAAAGATATATAAAATAGTATAAAATAAACCCAATAAAAGCAGAAACAATCATTTCACTGATATGTCCACCAAAAAATGCACAGAACATGGCTGCGGATACAATATAGCCAATAAGTATGAGACGATAATTCAATCTTTCGGATTCAATTATCTCAATTTGATTTTTGATTTCATCTAGAGATAATTCCTGATTGCTGATTTGTCTGACTAAGCAATTGAGTTCATATAAATGATCCAGATGAGTACGATTACTACGTGATCGCCTGGATGATTGATAGGGTGTTCCATCATGCAAAGTTAATGATAAAGTAAAATATGATGGGATTGCGAAAACTTCAATATCAGTAAAGCCAAATCCTTCACACATTCTTTTTAAAGATTCTTCTACACGGTATATTTCTGCACCATGTTTTAATAACAATTGTCCAATTTTATTGATTTGTTGTAAAATGTCTAAATCGTTCATTTTTTTCACCCCACAGATAATTGTTATATCATAAATCTCATGATTGAATCAATGGAATATGTGAAAATTCTTCTTGAATAAGTGCTTGTGGGTAAGAAGATAAAAGTGAAAGTAAACGTGTTGCTTTCAGTTATATTTCTAAAGCAGGGTGATGATATTTTGGCAGGTTAGTAATTAAAGAATAAGGACATGTTTTTTTAATAGTAGATAAATATTGTCTTCCCTTTTGATTCATAGCTAAGACTCTTAAATAATCGACATGCATGGCATTATGAATATTATTTTTTGTGTTCTTCATTAAAATATGAATAAGCATACGCGAAATACGTGGACGTGTATAACGTTTAGAGGATAACTGATTGATGAATTCTTCCATTGATGAACAAGATTGGATATGTTTATATAATAAATTTTCTAAACCTTCATCGACCATATGATAGCTTTTTAGTTCCTGTAAACTGGATGTACAAATTTGATATTGTAAATATGGAAAAAAATCTTCAAGTTGAAAAAGATCACAATGATGATAAAGATCTGCATGAGGTAGGGAATGAGAAAAATCTTGCTTATTTCTTATAGCATTTCCGATAGCTGATGCACTGGCAATGGTTTGAAGATTTAATCCATGATAAGCATTTGTTCTTGGAAAACAATGAGGAGTTATAGGATATTGATGGAAAATAATTTCTTTGACATAACTGAGTCCTAATAAATCATTGGGGGTTTTAATTTCTTTATTCATAATGTATTGAAGTGCCTGATTGCAGGCATCAGCATAGCGTAATCCTTTTTTCATAGCTTTTTGAACATATTCATTATAGATATCTTGATGCTGAAAAATGGCTTGAGCAATATCAACAAAAGTTGAAATACGACCATCTTCACTACCAAAACATATATCAGTGACTCCTATAGCTGCTAATAAATCTATAGCTCCTTTTGCAAAATAGTCAGCACTCTGGCAAGTATAAACAAAAGGTAGTTCAATCACTAAATCTACACCAAATTCTATTGCTAACTGACTGCGTTTCCATTTATCAATAATAGCTGGTTCACCTCTTTGTACAAATGATGATGACATAATCGCAATTGTATAATCAAATTGTGCCAGAGACTTTGCTTTTTGGATATGATAAATGTGTCCATTATGAAAAGGATTATATTCAACAATTAATCCTAATATTCTCATGGCTTTCACCTCCAAGGGATAGTTTAACATAGTTTAAGAAATAAACATAGTTTTACTTGAAAAGAGTGGAAATATTCAATGAAATATTTAAATTTAGATTGACATATTTCTTACTTTTATATATAATGGGCTATGCGATGTAAAGGGTGATTTTTTTGAAATGGAATTTACAATGGATTATTAAACAAAAAGATGGTTGTTTTCATTTCGATGAAAAATTAAGTTTTCCATCAGAAATGTTCCATAATTTATCCCAAATTAATGGTTTAAAGGATGTTCATGTTCAAGGACAAGGACGTTTAGATACAAAAAATCATCAATTATACGTTGATTTCCAAATAGATGGAGAAATGATTTTACCATGTGCCATATCATTGGAAGATGTGGATTATCCTTTCCATATTGAATCAAATGTTATTTTTGCTTTTTATAAACCACAAGATGATGAAGAGGTTATAGAAGTTAAGAAAAACATTGTTGATTTAACACCTGTCATTTTCCAGGAGATTATGCTGGAAGTTCCAATGAGAGTTGTTAAGGAAGGCGCTTCTTTAAAGACTCAAGGTCATGGCTGGAAAGTATTAAGTGAAGAGGATGAAAAACATGATGAGGATTATATTGATCCTCGTTTAGCGAAGCTTAAAGATTATTTTAAGGATAAGGAATAAGGAGGTGTACCTATGGCAGTACCACAAAGAAGAGTTTCAAAAACAAGAAGAAACAAAAGAAGAACACATGACAAGTTAACAGTACCAAGTGTCGTTGTTTGCCCAGAATGTGGAGAATATAAATTATCTCATAGAGTATGCAAACATTGCGGAACTTACAACGGACAAAAAGTGTTATAAAAACTGCCCCTTATTTCAAGGGCTTTTTTTATGAATAAATGAAAATAAGAGAATAGCGATTTAGCTGTTCTCTTATTTTTTTGAAAATTATTTTCGTTGATGAATAAAATTTTGAGGTAACAGTTCATAAAAAATAGCTGAATGCATTTCTCCTTGAGGATCTTTCCAATAATTATATTGAATATCATATTTTTGAAAACCTATTTTTTCATAAACATGTTGCGCACGAAGATTATTCAAATCTGTACTTAAAACTATTTTGGGTACACCTTTTTGAAAGAGTTCATGAATGAATAATGTGAGTATTGTATGACCTAAACCTTGATTTTGCATATTTATTTCACATATTTTAATGCCAATTTCAACTGCGTCATGACAAGGAAAAAAGCACATCTCTCCAATGGGGCAATCTTTATATTCGATAATAGGACGATGCTTATGATTTTTGATTTCTTCTTGGAGCTGATGCTTAACTTTTTGTACGGTCGTATTGATACCTTTTGGAAATCCAGCATGAGCCATTATTTTTCCGTCATTCCACCATTTTGTAAGAATGGTTGCATCATTTTCTTCTGCATCACGAATGAGTATATTTTTATAAAGAATTTTCATTATTATCTTTTTCTTCTACGATTTTTTCTTGTCGCTTGAAATCCTTCTTCTCTTTCTCTATAATTTAAAAAACTTCCTGAATCATAAGCATCATAATCTTTCTTTAATAGTTTTTTACAGGCTTTTTCACTGAGTGCCTTGTTAATGGCATATAAATAATATTTCATGTTTTTATTAGGATATGATTCTTCAAATCTATCTAATAAACGAAAAGGAAAACATTCTGCATCAGCAATATGTAATTCATCATAGTCTTTTAATTCATCTAAACATATAATTGTGATTTTATCAGGATTTTTTTCATATTGACGAAATCCTTCGTTAATATCTATTTTCTTAATTTCTACTTTTTTTCCAAAACCAAACATTTTATTTCCTCCAATACTTATCTATAATATCACTA
>X43_European_Badger__coassemble_163_pt1 | contig 9755 bp, 8 predicted proteins | sample X43_European_Badger__metabat2_high_PE_007 | metagenome-assembled genome bin X43_European_Badger | reverse complement strand
CTCCTATATTCTCTATAACGAAAATATAGAAGGGGTGTCAAAAATGGAGACTTGTACTATTTTGACACCCCGATATATTTTTGTTTCTCAGGTATTTTATTTAGCAAAACTATCTATTTCCAAGTTCAAGTATTGACCATTTATTTTCAGCTTTAAGTTTGCCTTATACTTTCCACCATCTTTTTTTGTCAGTACAGCTTTTATTGTTTTTCCTTGGAGTAGTTTCTTCACAGATGCATCGGTCAATGTAATAACATCATTAAATCTTTTAAAGTTCTTGAAAAGTGCAAAATCACATCCATCCTTATAGTTTGAGCAATACCAGTTATTTTTACCCTTGTAGATATCCCCACCACATTTTGGACATTTTCCATAAGAGATTTTCTTATTTGGATCCACAGTCAACTGTTTACCTTGATAAGCAGTATCCTTGACTCTATTAAATTGATCAATGACATCTTTCATGACTGCATTAATATCACTTTCCCCATTACGTATTTTTTCTTGAATGATCCACCAATTTGCTGTGATATCAGCCGATTTCAATTCATCTGGAATAATGTTGTAAAACTCCCTTCCTAGTTCAGTTGAAACAATATGCTTTCCTTCTTCCTGAATATATTTACGTTGTAATAAGGTTTCGATGATAGCTGGTCTGGTTGCTACAGTCCCTATACTTCCTTTTTCGTCCTTTTTTTCTTTATCCTTTTCCAATAAAGCTTGTTTGACCTTTGGATCATTTACATATTTAGCAATGCTACTCATGTCCTTAATAAGAGATCCTTGCGTATATTTTTTTAATGGTTTTGTTTCTTTTTCAAGAATTTGATGAGAATTATAAATCATATGATGTTCTCCTCTATCAAAAACAATATTTTCATCAATCACTTTATTTGAATCAGTCTGGAAAAATTGCTTCCAACCTTTATCAACACAAATACTCTGCTTATAAACAAGTTGACCATTTGCGATGTTTATAATTGTCTTATAGACTTTTGCTTTATAATCAGGCAGAAATTGCATCAGATACCTTTCACAGATTGCCTTGTAGACATTCAATTCTTCTTCAGTAAGTTTTTTTGTATCAAATTCTATTGCCTGCGGTATGATTGCGTGATGTGCTTCACCTTTCAATGCAGCATCGTCAAATGCTCTGGAGTGTATACTCAAATTTAAATCATCAGAATAGCTTACAGAAATGTTCGAAAGAACGCAATGAACTGTTTGGGGTGCCATCTGATAATGTTCTTCTTTTAGATATCGGCTATCCGTTCTATTATAGGTTATTGCATGGTATTTATCTCTTAAGTTTTGTGTAATATCTAGAGTCTTCTTGACTGAATAACCATATTTTTTATTCATCTCGCTTGCAAGTTCAGTCTGATTGAATGGTAATGGAACGCTCTCTGATTTTTCAGAGGTAGATGTTATTGCAGTCATGTCTTTTTCCTTGAAATGATTGATGACAGATGCAAACACATCTTTATTTAATATATGATTACCATCATCACATAAATCTTTGTCTGGTACAAAATCAAATGCAATTTTTGCATTTGTTGAGTCTTTTTCATCAAGGATTAACTGAAGTTCATAATACTTTTGCTTTATATGATTAGCTATAGCCTGATCTCTGTTTACGACTAGCCCAAGTGTAGGAATCTGTACACGACCCATAGAAAGCCCTTTTGTATTCAACTTCAGATTTGCCAGCCTTGAATGATTGATTCCAAAGGCTTTATCTGCCATCTGTCTTCCATATGCGACATCACCATTTCTTCTGGCTTCCTGATTTGAAACAAAATTTTTAAATTCCTTTTGTATATTTTCAGGCAGATTATCGTTTAAATAGACTCTTTTGACTTCACCATCATATTGAAAATAATCCAGTATTTCATCGACTAGATTCTGACCTTCATCATCTGGATCACCAGCATGCACAACCATGTCTGCATTTTTGAGCAAATCTCCTATCTGTTTGCATCTTTTTTTCTTATATTCTTCTGTGGATGGTCTTTTTTTCCAATTATTAAAATAAATTGGTAAATCTTCCATCTTCCACTCGTTATATTTTTCATCCAATTCACTTGGTTCAACGAGTTCAAGTATATGACCATATGCCCATACAATTGTCCATTCATCATTTTGAATAACTGATTCCTTTTCTTTGTAATCGTTCCCAATCAATGCTCTTGCTATATCCCTACCTAGTTCGGGTTTTTCTGCAATAATTAAATTCATTTTATAATTTCCTCCTATCACCTAAAGAAAAACTAATACTTTCTCATCATCATGTTGATCAGTGTCTGATTAACTTTAATTTCCTGTTGGAAATTAGGCTGATAAATAATACAATACCTACCTCCAGACTCAACACCAATGACTCCTATATATCTCTTTTCTCTTAGATAGCACATATATCTGTCATTGATTAATTTTTCTTTTTCTATCGGTATAACAATCCACGACTTATTGACAAAAGGCAAGTTTGCTTCTGCCTGCAACATGACTTTCTTGATATCATCCAATTTAAATTCAAAACTGTTAATTTGGTATCGTTCCTGATATTTTTCTATAGTAATTAAATCAGCATTTCCATCACGTATAGGTGATTCAAATTCATATTTTATAGCTCTTCCCTTTCGATTGTAAGATTCCCAGAATTTTTCCTTGAGATCCTTTTCATATAAAAACGCCATATCCATCCCTCCTCGTCTTTTACAGCAGTAATTAATTAAAGATACATACAAATAATTCGTCTATTCTTTTTATAATTTTTTATCTGCTTATCTCTGATAACTTATGATTTCTGTCATGTTCTTTTGTAGGTTGAACATCTTTTGCTTTTTGAATCCTATCTTTAATGCTCATTTTTTTATCATGTAAAACATGCTGACTGACATCTTTGTTAATAATCTTTAAATAATCACCATGGTCCTTGATAAATTCTGTTATCTTTTCTGCATCATGAATCGCCTTAAAAAGTTCGTTGGGTTTATCTTCAATCAAAGAGATCCAGCTTTGAACATAACTCTTGCATCTGTTGACTATATCTTTATCAATTTCAATGCCCAAGTCTGCACATAAAAAAGAAGAACCAATTTCAGCCTTTAGTTCCTCTTTTGCATATGGTATCGTTCCATTTGTTCCACTCAAATCTCTGTTCAATCGAGTCTCATGCCCACTTGAATGTGCAACTTCATGAATAAACGTTGCAAAATAATAGTTTTCACTTTTAAATGATGAAGTATCAGGGAGTGTTATACTGTCTTCTGCAACATTGTAATACGCTCTATTTCCACCTTGATGGAAGTCAATGCCTTCATTTTGTAAATATTCATTTATAAAGTCCTGTACGTCCTGATGGGTGATTTCAATATGATTCTTCTCAAACGGTGGCAATCCTTCAATGAATTTTGCATTAAAAACATAGTAGGATTGACATACATATTTAATGCGACTTTCCTTTATGTCCTGATTTTCTTCTTCTCTCAAAATGGCTCTTGCCTCACTTTGTGATATCGTCTTTTTTTCTTTTATATCGTATGGACTCCAGAATTCTATTGGAATTCCTGTTCCCTTTGCATCTTTAAGATGATATCCCTGCTTTTTGATCTGATTGAATGTCATCCATCTAGGATCAGTGTATCCCTTTAATTCTGATACAAGATTCAAAAGAAATCTATTGACCCCATTATATGTTGTATGTGTAAGAGGATTGAACTGTTCATATATGTTCCATCCTCGTTCCCATGGTATTTTTTCTTCCTTTAGACATGCAACAAACTCATTAATGAGCATTTCACGTGTTTTAGATAATTTATTCATAGTTGATCAGCTCCTCTATCGAAAACAATTCAACTTCATCAGGCTTTTCCTTAAATCTAGAATCATCAATTTTGATATCTATTTCTTCCAATCTCTTTTCGATATCATTTTGATCTTTTAAAGTATCATTTTTTATTTCTTTATTAACCATCATGCATAGCTCCCTTCAATTATCTGGATATTTCTATATCCTTTTTTGTTTTCATTGATTCCCTTGATGTTTCGGTTTGAAGCTTCAGTTTAGCTTCACTGCACATTTTGGCGATGTTTTTTTTTGCACTTTTTTCATGCAACTGATTTTGCGGTTCGTCAATCTTAAAAGTATTTTTTACATGTGAATAGATAGATCTATCACCAGTTTCACTGAAATATTGTCTATCTTCATCCCAGTCCTTAAAAAGACTCTTTTGTCGTTCCACTATGATGTCTTCACCACATTCTGATTTCAGCATTTCCTGCAACTTGAAAGCATGCAGATCTCCAGCCTGATCGTTATCAAACGCACATATGACATGATTATAGAGATCGCTCTTACATGTTGCGACTACGCTTTTATACTTGGAAGTTGCACCACATGTCAGAAACATATATTGAGTATGATCAATGCCAGCTTCCTTAAGCGTAGAAATGTATGCCATCATATCAACATATCCTTCAAAACATATCAATGTTTTAGAGGTATCATAAAACTCATTTCTATATAATTGACTATAGTCCTGAATTGATGGATCGTATCTCCATCCAAAGGCATAGTTGCAGTTATAGGCATCTCCCTTATACCCACCACGTGAATTGACTGATTTGATGTTGATGGCACTGATATAACCAACATCGTTGTATCCAATAAATAAAGCCACCTTATGATTGTATTTGTCTATTCCCTGTTTAATGAGTCCTTTATCAATAAATTCCTGTACAATCTCTGGATCAATCTTTCGAGTCTGAATCAAAAATGCCTTGACATTTCTTGTATTGTTATCAATTTTAATCTGTTCTTTTGAAAAGCTTAGTAGGTTTCTTTCTCTTTCCTGACTTTTATCCAAGCTTTCATTGATATCAAAACGTACATCCTTTCGCTCTGTTATGGATACATTGGTCTTCGGTTTTCTGCTATCTGGACTAGGCTCTATAGACCTATCAATCTTATAGATATTTTTCATATAGAACTCCTGAAAGGATGCTATATCAAATTCATCTGCAAAAGCAAATACATCACCACCCCTAGAATTCTTATGTCTGAAAAAGCTGTTTGTCTGAGGGTAAATAACAACACTGTCATGTTCTGCAAGTGTATAGTAGTCACCTCTTTTAACTGGTGTCAGTCCATTTTCCTTAGCAACATCCAATATGGATATCTGCTCCTTTATCTGTTCAATCATCTTTTTATTGTAGAATATTTTTTTAGCCATAATTATTCCTCAACTTTCATTTAAAATAGAGTTTTGACTCATTGTGCTGGTCTAATCCTTCTGCTGCAATCTGCTTCATATAATACTTGAGAATGACTTCCTCAAACTTTCTATCAGGTGTTATTTTTCTTATTTTTTTATTCAGTATTTCACTGCTGTTCATTTTGGATTCTCTGATCAGATATTTCAATTCATCGCTAACCAATTCAACATCACTCCTCAACTTAGACATCTACATCGTATAGATCGAATTCTTCATCATTTTCTCTCATTTTTGCCAACTGCATCCTTTTTATGGTATCTTCAGCTTCAATTATTCTTTCCTTAATATTCATCCTAGAAATTCTTTCAGCATGTTCTCTGAGTTTTCGTTCCTGAATTCTTGTTATCAGAACATCATAATAATCCTTAAGTGTATCATGTAGGTTCTTCATGATGTATGACAGCAATGCATAGAGTTCAATATATGCGTCATCTGATAAACCATTCAACACAAGAGTTGCATTTAAAGATGAACTTCCATTCACATACAATGACAAAATATAATAGGCACAATTGTATATAAAATCCGCAATACATGCATCATCGTTAAATTCATCGTGGTATATATTGACAACATACTGAGTCATTGAATCCATATCTATCTGTTCAAGAATATCAGTCTTCATTGACTCCACTGTCAACTTCAGGTTAGATACATGGCTAAACTCAGGTGGAGAATCAGCCTGTGAAATATCCCATACCACTGCATCACGATAGGCAACTGCCTCATCATCTAAGTAAGGCAATAGTATTCTTAATCCTCTTTGCCCTTTTTTTATAAAGAAAGTCTTCCCTTCAGGAAGAAGAGCATCCCAGTTATTTTTGCTTAGAACAAAGCTTATATCACGCTTCTGATAGTACAGCAAAGCAATGTTATACCATTCCATGTTTTCAAAAAGCACAAAATTTTCAAGGTTATCTTTCATCTTCGAATCATCATGAAAATAATCTGGAATCTGATGACATATTTCATTTATCCAGTTTTGAATCATTACATCCTTATCCATATGTATACTGTCCTTTAATATAATCTTCTGATTTTGGCTCCATCTGTATTGATAAATGGTGCATACCCTGAAATCTTAACGACATCTCCTGTCTGTGGAGCATGTACGACCTTCTTGTTACCAATATATATGACAACATGTCCAGCACCTGTTGCATTGCTATAATAGACAATGATATCTCCTGGCTGTATTTCCTCAAGCGAAACCTCTTTTCCCATATGAACCAGTTCTTTGGTAGTACGTGATCCAATGTCAATGCCTGCCTGATAGAATGCCCAAGATACGAAACCTGAGCAATCAAACTGATCAAGATTAGGATCTTTATATTCAGCCCCACTATGTCCTGCACCCCAGATATAGTCACATCCCAGTTTAGTAAGTGCTTTTTTGACTACTTTCATTCCTTTTTGAGCATCACCAGTTACTGTCAGATCAATATCTCCAAGATTATATTCATATATATAGTCTTCCCATCGTTCTTGATTAATCTGAATCATATCTTGAGCTTCCTGTATAAGCTGCTTCTGATAATCGGCTGTAGACATTTCGTTTCTTAAAGATACGTCAGCTTCTCTATACAATGGGTATAAATCCAGATGTTCCGAATACCACAGATTTCTCTTTACTGAATTGTTGATTACAAAGTTGAGATCTAATCCTTCCAATGACCAATAATGAAAGCCTGTTTCCATTTCACTGCTATATACACCATCTGGTGCATACTTATTAGCAGGGTTATATTTTATAAAGACATTTTCTGCCATCTGTTCAAATGTAAGCTCATTTCCTTTTTTCTGATCCAGCATGAGAGATACCAGCTGCTCAAAGCATTCTTCATCCTGTGTTGACCATTCAAGCACATCCGTAATGGCTAGTATTTCAGCAGCTTCCAGATCAACTTCATAAATCTGATTCAATTCATCGAGCTTGACATAAAGAGTACCAATTCTACCAGTATAAGTCGTTGAAGCAAAGCAGCTGATGATGACTGCAATCACAATGATAATGATCATGATTGGTAAAGAACCTACTATTGTCGTGATTAAAGCTGGCAATGATGTGACAACTGCAACGACTCCACTCAATAGATTCTTTGCAAATCCAACAATCGTATGATATATACTCTTTGCTGTTCTCTGGTACTTATTTTTTGCCCACATGGTTTTCATCGTTGTTCCAATTGTTTTGCTCCCAAAATCATCCTTTGACTTAACAACAGATGCAGCCTTACGAGTTTGGTTTGAAACGGTGCTTTTTACACTTCTGACTGGATGAAGTTTTTTGCTATCCAACTTTGAATATTTGCGATTAAGTTTCTTTTGTTTATATTCAAGTTTTTTCCTCGTAATCTGAAGATCAATAGTCTTGTTTTTTGCATTTCTGATTTGCGACTGCATATATTGAGATGTCATCCCATCTTTTTTGATGCCACTTTTTGAATCGTTGATAACCTTTTTTAGTTGCTCATAATTTCTATCAAGCTTTTGCATTTCCTTCTGGTTCGACTGAATTTCTCTCATTTTTTTGATAATCTGCTTCTTTCTTCTTAATCTTCTGACTCTGATGATGCCACTTCTAACAGAATTCACTGATCTCACTGCGTTTCTCCCAGTCATGATTGTCTTGCCTGCAACAAACTTTGTCCCACCTGTTGCATAATCCTGATGTTGATCATAAAAATCCGGAGAAAAATTGACAGCCGTATTGACTGCCATCTCCTTTGCTGATTTAACAAGCGATCCAGTCGAACTGGCAATACCAGCAGTCGTCTTAACCAGTGCATTGACAGATTTATCAACTATCACATTAACACCTCCATTAATTATAAAAGGTGGAAATGTTCCACCTTTTATCCATGCAATTCATCAAATTTTGTATTCGCCATCTTATACAGTTCACTTTTCTTATCTGCTTCATCCTCAAATGTTATAACGTTATTATTAACACTTATCAATCCCGAACCTGGTTTTGAGGTTAAGATATGATTCAGCTGTGCATCAGACAGATGTAGCAGCTCTGCAAGTTCTTCTGCATCTGTCTGTGACTGATTGAACATAAGCACAAACTGACTGTTAGATAGCATTGAACGTGCTTCAGGCGATGCCAGAAGATCTTCCACATTCTGCGTAATACCAGTGACAATCGCACCATACTTCCTTGCTCTCTTATAGAGTTCATAGAAGAATTTAGCTGAATAATCATACTTGAACAAAAGATAGATTTCATCTGCCCAAATCCAGGTACGTCTTCCCTTTTTTCTATTGTCCATGATCTTGTTCCATAATGACTCCAGAATGACCATCATCCCCAGAGGCTTCAGCACTTCATCAAGGTTAAGAATGTTATAGCACATGATACGATTGTTTGCATTAATGTTTGATTCATGTGCAAACACATCGTATGTACCTGTGCTGTAAAGTTCATGTGAAACAGCCATGTTCTGTGCTTCAATTTCAGGCTGCTGCTTTAATATTTCATAGTATTCAAGTCCTGTCGGTGGTATCGCTTTATCTCCCATCTGTGCAAGTCTTGTCGCATAATCTCCATACATCTTTCGAGCCACACGATCGACTATGCTTTTTTCTTTCGCCGACAAGCCATCACGATTACCCATGATGGTAGCCGAGTAGGATTGGGCAAACTGCATCTTGTCTGTCATGAAGTCATTTTGATTCATATCTCCATCCCACGGATTGACTCTCTCACTTCCATTTACAGATATATCAATTGCCTCGCCACCAAGCCAACGGATGAATGATCCATACTCGTTTTCAGGATCAATGACGATAATGTCATCATCGCTCATGATGGATGCAAAATAGATTTCTCTTTTGGCTGCAAATGATTTACCACTACCAGGCTTACCAAATTCCCATCCTCCTGGATTATCCATCTTTCGACGATCTACATATAATAGATTTCCTGTTGTTGTATTCACTCCATAATACATACCATTATCATCAAAAAGTTCCTTAGAAACAAAAGGTATGAACCCTGCTGCTGCCGCAGTTGTCAATAGTCTTGTTTTTCCAGAATACATATTACCAATAGGGAGCGAAGCATTGAACCCATCTTCCTGTTCATAATTCAATGGAGCCAGTACACAGCTGAGCTCCTTAAAGACTGCCTGAAGATCACCTTCCTGTATTTCAAGCTGTTCCTTTGAATCTGCATTAAGCATGATTAGAAACTGGCAGTCATAAAGACGTTGATTTCTCTGCTGAACATCTTCTAGCAGAAGCTGTGCTTCGTCATAACTGTACTTGAATTCATGTGGCAGCATCTCCGGATCATATCCCTTGTCTATTGCTTTTTGCTGGAATGCTATCTTTTCCATCTCCATCTGAGCAATTTGTGTCTTTATAAGTGAAATATCTTCTCCACGTTCAATTGCTTTCATGTGCAGAGTGATAACCTGATTAAATTCTAGTTTTGTTAATCTGTATATAAGTTCATCAAAGATTTCAGTTGA
>X43_European_Badger__coassemble_147_pt1 | contig 10147 bp, 11 predicted proteins | sample X43_European_Badger__metabat2_high_PE_007 | metagenome-assembled genome bin X43_European_Badger | reverse complement strand
GGACAAACACTATTAAAAATAATTATTTAAATTAATTATTGACATTTAATAGTTTGTCTCTTCATTTTATTATAGAAAATAAAATTCTAAAAAACAAATGAAATGAATGTTTCATCCTTGAAAAAATCAAAGAAACTATTATACAATAAGAATGAAAGAGTGAGGTATGAATATATGAAAAGAATTACAAGTTTTAGTGTTGACCATACTCAATTAAAAAAGGGTGTCTATATTTCAAGAATGGATGATAATCTGACAACTTATGATATCAGAATGTGCGAACCTAATGTTGATGAGCCTTTAGATCCTAAGGCTGCTCATACAATCGAACATATAGGGGCAACACTTTTAAGAAATGGTATCTATAAAGACAAAATTATTTATTTTGGTCCTATGGGTTGTATGACAGGGTTTTATCTCATTACAAAGGATTTAGATTTTGAAACAGTTAAAACATTAGTCAGAACAACTTTTGAACAGATTGCAAGTTGGAATCAAGACATTCCCGGTGCCAAAAAAGAAGAATGTGGAAATTATACTTATATGGATTTAACCAAAGCGAAACAAGCTGCTCTCTTTTTTATAAACAGTTCATGGGAACATGAATATCATTATCTTTAAAAACACAAAGAATCTAAAAGAATAAATATCATTCTTTTAGATTCTTTTATTTGATATCCTAACATCATTATCAAAATAACATACTTTTTAACCATCTTTTTGAAAACTCTGTCGTATTTTTTCAATCATATCAATACAATCAACAGAATCCTGTAAACTCATACGTGGACTTTCTATGAGCTTCGCTTGTAAACAACGATGAACTTCTTCAATTTCACCAAAGAAATCATCATTGATATAAGGTGTTTCAATCTGACGCGCTGTTCCAGTGGCATCAATAATTGTAGCCTGTGTAGGACGATAAAAAGGCTGTGCTAAAATTGTTCCTTTGGTTCCTCTGATTTCTAAGATAGAATCTTTCTTTTTATCAAAAGCCATTTCCATCAAAGCTTTTTGTCCACTTTCAAAAGTGATTGTTACCTTTTCATGACTATCAACGCCATAACGAAATTGCACCTGAGAATTAATTCTAGCAACTGGAGAATGTATATAATCCAAAGTGCTGGCCACATTATAGCTGCCAACATCATTGAGAATACCTCCTTGTTCTTGATCAAACAAATAATGTCCTTCTAAATAATCCCTGTCATAACAAAAGCTTGTTTCAACACTTAACAGTTCACCAATTTCTTTATTCTCTAAGCAATCCTTAATATCTTGAATCAATGGAATAAACCGTGTTTTCATGGCTTCCATAAAAAATGTTTGATTCTTGATTGCTTCCTGTTTTAAATCTTCCATTTGCCATTTATAAAGTGTCGCTGGTTTTTCACAAAGAACAGCTTTATGATGTTGTAAAGCTTTTTTAGCCCAACGATAATGATCAATATGCCTCATTGCCAAATACACAGCATCTACATTTTCATCATTTAATAAATCTTCATAATCATGATAAACCTTAACATCCGGATGTTCTTTTAAAAATTCCTCACATTTGCTTTCTGTATAAGAAGCAGCTGCATATAATTGACCATTTGTACTCTTTTCTAAACTTTTTATAAAACGTTTGGCAATATTTCCTATTCCCAATATTCCCCATTGAATCATATAGCCTTACCTCCATACATTCATTATACACCTTCCCTATCTATTTTGGATATAATTTATACAAGAATAAAACTGATTCAAGGAGATTCTACACGCTTATAATGATTTATTCATTTGATAATAGCGCCAACCATCTCGACATATATAAAAGAGAAGAAACAGTATAATAGCACTATAATATAAAGATTGTAAATAAGCCACTAACATGATGGCAACAAGACATAGAAAAGCCATGACTTTTTGAATCTTGAAACGATGTATATAAACTTCTTTAAACATCTGCCAGGCTTCTAACAAAATCGTTAAGCAGGCTGATAAAATTAGACAATAAATCAGGCTCTTTTGAAAAGCAGAGGAATAGTTTGTATAAAGATATCCCTGTCCTAAGAGATTTCTTATAATAACCAGATAAATAAAGCTGATTCCATAATGAATGCCTATTCTCTCTTTCATAAAGTATCCCTCCTTAACGTTTCCATAAAATCGTTTACATAATAACGTGTCAATAACAGCTTTTTTTGACTTTTTAAGGTCAGAATATATCTTCTTTGAACCTCTGGTATAATACTCTCTATCTTATGAATATTGACTAGAGTTGATTTATTAATTCTCACAAAACCATAAGGTCTCAGTTTTTCCTCTAATTCATAAAGCTTCTGATAGATCTGATATTGAAGATGTTCACTATGAACAAAAGCTTCCTGTGAATAACCTTCAATAAAATCAATTTGTTGAGGTAAAAGTTTGTATTGTTTTTCATCAGCATAACAGAGAACATATTTTTGATGCAGACTCTGTAAATATAAAATCAGATCTTCTATATGTTCCATAGAAAAGTAATAACACATACCTTCATAATCAAAACCTTTTTCTACAATGACAATATCTAACTGCTGATATTCTCTTAGCATAGATTTTAAAGTATCAAGATGATCGGGTGCACATATGATTTTCATAGAACTTCCTCCAATTCACAGATGTAAGAATCAATAACCTGATTATTTTCATCTTGATATTTTATTTTTAGTTTTGATAAATGATCTAACGGCTGATGAATAAAACGTTTATCGAAGAAAAGTTCATAACGATTTTGATCAAGAACATTATTATACATCAGAATCAAGTTTTCTTCATTATTTTCATTGACTGTATAAAACAAGATATCTGTTATCTGATCTTGATTCTGTTTTAATGTTATCTGTTGTGGTGGATCAGTGATAACATTCATATCATATTTCAGGTTTTCCATACAGATATTTTCATCCTCATAACGATACACATGAGATGAAACTTGTTCTAAAGTAGACATCTGCTGATAATAACACTCGCCATTTTGATTATAAAGCTTTAATACAAAATTGAAGGATTTTGTATAATCTTGAATATTTTGAATCTCACTATAACGATCATCTTGAACATAAACACCTACATAACCTGGAAATGGTGTCATTTCTCCTTCTTCATATTCAACAGTCTGAAACGGTCCAGATGAAGAGACAATGACCTTATCATAATTCAAAATCTGATATTCAACTTGACTTAAATCTTTGAATAAATCCTGACGAATATAGATTTTAATAGGTGTATAGGATACAAGTTCTTCTTCTAAAAACAGTGTACTCTGTTGTTCTTTTTGGTAACCAAAAGGCAAGATTTTATAATCTTCTTCGTTCACTTTTAAATAGTATGATTCTTCATATAAAACTTCCTGTTGGATCTGTTTTGAAAAGCCATCTTTCATATAGACAATACCTAAAAGACTCGCTAAAGAAAGAACAATAATGATTGCTTTTTGATGAAATGAATAGGATAAAGATTGAACATGGATTTGGATATAATCTTCTTCTAAAAAATGATTGATTTTGATCATATGATATAAAACCATAATCAAAACTATTTCTAAGACAACCATGAAAAAGATAACTATTGGCATGAAAGATGCTTCATTTGTTTTCAAAATCAATTCACCCAACAATAAAGTGATCACATAAACTGTCAAATATATACGATAGCTATATCTATATTTTTTTAAAGCAGGATAATCAACAGCTATATGATCAATCCCTATATAGACAAATGCCAATGCTAGTAACCAAATCCACTGGTTGAAAAAATACAATTGAAACAGTTCCATTACAAAACTGACTATCCATAATCCTAAAGATATCAACAGTTCTCTTGATTTCGCTCTTCTAAAAACAATGACAATTCCCACCATAATAACCATCATTGATAAAGCATCTGGAAAAAGTTCTATGCTATTGATTGAAAACGAAATACCTAGAAGCAACCAGAGACCTAAAGCTATGATACCGATTCCCATCCTACTCACCTCTTTCACTTATGATTATACATGATTGCATAAAAAAAAGGTTAAATATTCTCTCACATAGCCAAAAACATGTCTCAGTTGCCAAATAAAAAAGGGATTGCGTTAATCCCTAAAAATGACCCTTGATTTCTTGAATAAATTTCTGATAAGAATCAATCACCTGATCACACCATTGATCAAATGTTTCATCTTTGACTTTCTTTTCTGGATGCTGTTCCATATAGTCAAGATACATCTTCAACCCTTCCTGAATCATAATATGATTTTGAAAATCAGGAATATCTCTTTGAATTTTTGACATATCAAACAGACATGAATATTGCTTATCTCCTAGAATTGATGATTCAATATCATAAGTTTGAGAGAGTGCTAATGTATCACTGGCAATATGAATGATTTTTGGTTCTTTGTTTAATAACGCATATAAATCACGATAAATCATATCCCAGTTCACCACAACAGGATTAATATTATGATAAGCCTGACCAATTGTCTTTTCATTATTAATCAATTGAATAAAATTATAGGCAAAATCCTGATTATGAGTACAATGCCATGTGCTCTTACCATCACCATGAACAATGACTGGCTTATCATTTAAAATACGATCAACCACACTCCAACAGCTTTTTCCTTTGACACTTAAAGGAATACGATCATATCCATAAGTTTGTGAAGGACGCACAATCGTAATAGGAAACCCAAATTCTTCATAAGCTTTCATAAAGATTTGTTCACATTTTGTTTTCTCTCTTCCATATTCAGAATAGATATTATTTTGTTCATGTGATTCATGAATCATCACAGCTGTTTCATGATTATAAGTCACAACTGTAGATATAAAGATATATTGTTGAATCTTTCCTTTAAATAACTGAATTTGTTTAATAGCTTCTTCTGGCTTATAGATAATGAAGTTACAAACAATATCAAAAGAATAATCTTTTAAAATTTCTTCCATTTTTGCAGTATCATGAAAATCACAGATTATCTGATGAGCATGTTCAGGTAAAGACTTATGACCACGATTCATAACGTATAATTCAATATCCTGATTTTGACTTAATGCTTCACATATAGGCAGAGATATTGTACCTGTTCCACCAATTAATAAAACTTTTAAAGGTTTCTTTGTAAGTATCATCTTATTCATCTCCATTTATTTTGATAATTTTATTATATCAATAAAATGAATCCTTGAAAATCTTTTTTAAAATTCTATGATTCATCATATTCTCTGACTTTTATCCCATCTTCTTTTTATCAAAAAGAGGTCTATAACCTCAATAAACATCAAAAATCAGTTTATGACATGTTATAGACCTTTTTTAAAAGTTTTTCACTTTTTCTTCAAATTCATCTAACCAATCAGATGAATAGTTTTCAATCATTCCCATATCAGAAAGTTGTGTTAATTCACTATCTAAAGGTAATTGTCCTAATATCTTTAAATCATATTTATCTGCCACATCTTGAAGATGACTTTTTCCAAAGACAAAAATCTTCTTTCCACAATCAGGACATTGCACATAACTCATATTTTCCACAATACCTAAAATAGGAACATTCATTTTCTTTGCCATATTAACAGCTTTAGAAACAATCATGCTGACAAGTTCCTGTGGACTTGTCACAATCACAATACCATCTAAAGGTAAAGATTGGAAAATTGTCAAAGGGACATCTCCAGTTCCTGGAGGCATATCTACAAACATATAATCCACTTCGCCCCATCTGACATCACTCCAGAATTGTTTAATCATACCTGCTAAAATAGGTCCTCGCCATACAACCGGTTCTTCTGCATTTTCTAACAAAAGATTCGTTGACATGATCTCAATACCTTCTAAAGATTTGGCTGGAATAATTTCTTCTCCATTAGAATAAATCTGTGTACCTTCAACACCAAATGTTTTCGCAATTGATGGTCCTGTAATATCACCGTCTAATACAGCACAACGGTATCCTTCACGCTGTTTTAAAACAGCCAATAAAGACGTAATAGATGATTTTCCTACACCACCTTTACCACTGACAACTCCAATCACTTTATGTATTTTTGAATTTTTATTCATTGGAGCTAAAAAACTTCTTTCTTCACAATCTTCCTGACATGATTGACAATCATGATTACAGTCTTGACTACTCATAATATAACCTCCACATTCCTTTCTATTATAACCTATCTGTCTTTCTTTTTCACTATTATGACTCAATATATTCCTTTTTAAAGGTAAATCCCCTTCCTTTCACCTCGTTCACCTTGCTGACAACCATAAAAGCATGTTCATCAATATTTAAAACCAGATGATTTAATTTCGGTAATTCACGGTTAGAAATGACTGTCATAATCACAGGATATTCATTTTTCATATAACCCGAAATAGATTTTAACATTGTTGTTCCGCGATCAAGTTCATGAATAATCATATCATTAATTTGTTCATATTCCTTAGACACAATCATCACTTCTGTCTGTGCTTTTCCAACCACCAGAACTTTGTCTAAAACAATCGTATATGTTGCCACCAAAACAATACCATAAAGAACCATTTCTCGATCGGTATAAAACACCTGCATTAATAAAATCAAGAAATCAAAAGCATACATAGAAACGGATACAGGTATTCCTGTCTTTTTATTAATAATCAATGGTGGAATATCCATTCCCCCTGTGGAAGCATTACATTTAATAACAAGTCCAATCGCTACACCAATCATCACTCCACCAAGCAATGCAGCGAGTAATGGATCAGTTGTCATTTGGGTATAACCTATTGTTTTTTCAAAAACACTTAAAATCAATGGATAATAAAAAGTACTAATTAATGTTGTTAAGGCAAAGGTTTTACCTAAAATCAGTAACCCAAGTAAAAACATCAAAATATTAAAAATAGATAAAAATAAAGTCATTGGAATTCCTAATAAATGCTGTGCACCAATGGATAATCCTGTTGATCCACCTGTAATCAGTCCATTAGGAACAATAAATAATAAAACAGCTAAAGCATATATCGTATTTCCAATAAGAATTCCTATAATATTTCTTATGAATTTATAATTCATCACATACACCCTTTCTTCACAAGGCACTATTATATCACTTCAAAATCTAAAAAAAAAGATAACAGATGGACTTTCTGTTATCTTCCATTTTTATCGAATTCGTAAAGCTCTCGTCGCATTAATGACAGCAATGACCATCACACCAACATCCGCAAAGATAGCAAGCCACATATTCGCTATACCAAATGCTCCTAAAATTAAACAGATAAATTTAACAGCTAAAGCAAACACAATATTTTCTTTGACAATTCTTAATGTTTTTAATGAAATTTTCATAGCTAATGAAATCTTAGCCGGATCATCATCCATCAACACAATATCAGCTGCTTCAATCGCTGCATCACTACCTAAAGCGCCCATCGCGATCCCAATATCAACACGTGATAAAACTGGCGCATCATTAATACCATCACCAACAAAAGCCACTTTTTCTTTTTCACCTTTGTTTTGTAATATTTCTTCAACTTTTTCAACCTTATCAGCTGGTAAAAGTTCACTATAAACACGATCAATACCAATCTCTTTAGCAACCTTTGTCGCAGCCTGTTTTGTATCTCCCGTTAACATAATCGTTTCTTTGATTCCTTGTGATTTTAAAGACTGAATCGCTGCTTTTGAGGTTTCTTTAATCACATCAGAAATCACAATACATCCTGCATATTGATTATCTATGGCCATATACACAACTGTTCCTTCAGGATGTTTTTCTGTGATATCTACACCTATCTTATTCATCAGTTTTTCATTACCAGCATAAACATCATGTCCATGAACAGTTCCACGAATACCATGTCCAGCAATTTCTTCAATATTATGCACAGCATCTCTATCCAATGATTGTCCATAAGCCTTTTGTAAACTTAAACTGATTGGATGACTTGAAGCCATTTCCACATGAGCTGCATAATACAATAACTGTTGTTGATCATAATTATCAGTTGGATCAATATGCGTTACTTCAAAAACCCCTTTTGTCAGTGTTCCCGTTTTATCAAAAACAATATATTTGGCACTGGCAAGAGCTTCGAGATAATTAGAACCCTTTACCAAAATTCCTTTTGTTGAAGCACAACCAATGCCACCAAAGAAACTGAGTGGTATAGAAATAACCAAAGCACATGGACAACTGATAACTAAGAATGTCAATGCACGAATAATCCAATCACCCCATGAGGCATCTTTCCCCATCAACATCAAAACAACTGGTGGAATAATCGCTAATGCCAATGCACTATAACAAACTGCTGGTGTATAGTATTTGGCAAACTTTGTGATAAAGTTTTCTGAACGAGATTTTTTCATACTTGAATTTTCAACCAAATCAAGAATTTTTGAAACGGTAGATTCGTCAAACTCTTTTGTTGTCTGAACCTTAATGACACCACTCATATTAATAAAGCCACTAATCACTTCATCCCCACAATGTGCATCTCTAGGTACACTTTCGCCTGTCAAAGCACTCGTATTAAATGTTGTATTCCCTTCAACAATAATACCATCAATAGGTACTTTTTCACCAGGATTAACAATGATTTCACTACCTATTTCGACATCATCTGGATCAACTTTTTGAAGCTTACCATCTATCATCATATTGGCATAATCGGGACGAATATCCATTAATGCGGCAATATTGCGACGACTCTTTCCCACCGCAACACTTTGAAACAATTCGCCAATCTGATAAAACAGCATGACAGCGACACCTTCACGGAATTCACCTAAACACATAGCGCCTACAGTCGCAACAGCCATCAAAAAGTTTTCATCAAAGACTTGTCTTTTCAATATACCTTTGATAGCTTTTCTTAAAATATCATACCCAATAATCAGATAAGGTATTAGATAAAGTACCACTTCTACATATATATTTAAAGAAACATATGAAGTTAAAATCATGATTCCAATCATGAATCCTAAAGATAACAGAATTCTATAAAGAACTTTCTTTTGTTTTTTATTCATCAAAACACTCCTATTCATTTTAATATATGTTCACTCATTCATATATCATCTAAATAAATATCCCTTTTTAAGGGAATTTATTCTATAAATAAATTTCACAGTCATCTTCTACGACTTTACAATTCTTATAAGCTTCCTGCATGACTTCATCAACATTGACACCATCTTCAAATTCAACTTTTAACTTTAATGTCATAAAGCTTAAAGTCGCATCTTTAACACCTTTTGTATTTTTAACTGCTTCCTCCATTTTAGCAGCACAATTGGCACAATCTACATCAACTTTATATGTCTTTTTCATATTCCTTTTCCCCTTTCTTATTCCTCAACATGTTCCATGCCCATTGACATGATTGTTCTGACATGATCATCATCTAATGAATAGAAGATTGCCTTTCCTTCACGTCTAAATTTAATTAATTTACTATCTTTTAAAACTCTCAACTGATGACTGACTGCAGACTGACTCAGTCCCAAAATCTGTGCGATATCTCCAACACATAATTCACTTTCAAATAAAGCATATAAAATCTTAATACGTGTTGTATCTCCAAATACCTTAAATAAATCAGCCAATTCATATAAGTATTCATCATCAGGTTGTTTTTCTTTAACCCTTTTAACAACATCTTCATGAACTGCTAAAAAATCGTTTTGATCATCCATCTGTATAGTCATATCATCACTCCTTCATTGAACATATGAACATCTCTTCATATATAAATATATACTCTCATACTCTCTATGTCAATATTCTTTCATAAAAATATATCAAAATATATATAAATCATTGGATTCTGTTCCATTTGCTTTATACACTTATTGTCCAAAAGAAATCAAATTTCTATTAAACGAAAAAAACTTACGATAATTTATCGTAAGTCATCATTTCAATGGAGCGGGTGATGGGAATCGAACCCACGTAGTCAGCTTGGAAGGCTGAAGTTCTACCATTGAACTACACCCGCGAGTATGGTGCGGATGACAGGACTTGAACCTGCACGCCGAAGCACTAGATCCTAAGTCTAGCGTGTCTGCCAGTTTCACCACATCCGCATGTAAATGGTGACCCGCAGGCGACTCGAACGCCTGACCCTCTGATTAAAAGTCAGATGC
>X43_European_Badger__coassemble_142_pt1 | contig 10316 bp, 10 predicted proteins | sample X43_European_Badger__metabat2_high_PE_007 | metagenome-assembled genome bin X43_European_Badger | reverse complement strand
GTGCACTTCTTAATTATATACAAGGATTTTTAACTTCTGGTATTTCGCAAAAAGTTGTTTATGATTTTAGAAAAGAAATTTCTGAAAAAATGGATCGTTTGCCACTCAGTTATTTTGATACACATTCGAGTGGTGATACATTATCACGTGTGACAAATGATGTCGATTTGATTGCTCAATCATTGAATCAGAGTTTGACACAAATCGTGACATCTTCAGTAACTGTTATTGGAATTTTTATCATGATGCTGACAATCAGTATTCCAATGACATTATTAGCATTATGTGTGTTACCTGTTTCTATGTTTTTAATGTCAAAAATCATGAAAAGAACACAAAAATACTTTATTTCTCAACAGACAAGTTTAGGGAATGTCAATGGTCATATTGAAGAAATGTATGGTGCTCATCAGGTTGTCAAAGCCTTTAATGGTGAAGAGGATTCTGTTGCCAGATTTGAAGAATATAATGATGATTTATATAATTCAGCTTGGAAGTCACAATTCTTTTCAGGTTTATTACAGCCACTGACAACATTTGTTGGAAATATTGGATATGTTGGTGTCTGCTTATTAGGTGGATTTTTAGCGACAGGAAATATGATCTCTATTGGAGATATTCAGGCTTTTATTCAGTATGTGCGTCAATTTAATCAGCCTATTACACAATTGGCTCAAATCATGAATCAATTACAATCTACAGCCGCTGCTGCTGAACGTGTTTTTGAATTTTTAGATGAAACAGAAATGGAAGAAGAACACGCTTTAGTCACAAGCGAACAAGTTAACCATATGCAGGGAAGTGTCACTTTCAATCATGTTCAATTTGGTTATACGCCAGAAAAAACAATCATCCATGATTTCTCTATGCATGTTCATGCTGGACAAAGTGTGGCTATTGTGGGGCCAACGGGTGCAGGAAAAACAACCATTGTGAAATTGTTGATGCGTTTCTATGAATTGAATGGTGGACATATTTTAGTTGATGGTGAAGATATTACTCATTTTGCTAGAAGTGATTTAAGAAGTCTATTTGGAATGGTCTTACAGGATACATGGCTATTTGGTGGAACAATCCGTGAAAATTTAAAATATGGAAAATTGGATGCTACAGATGAAGAAATGTATGAAGCTTGTCGTTTGGCATATGCTGATCATTTTATTAATACATTGGAAGATGGATATGATACTATCATTAATGAAGAATCTAGTAATATCTCTCAAGGTCAAAAGCAGTTATTAACGATTGCGAGAGCTTTCCTTGCTAATCCTAAGATATTAATATTAGATGAAGCAACATCATCTGTTGATACCAGAACTGAAGTTTTAATTCAGCGTGGTATGGATAAATTAATGGAAGGAAGAACATGTTTTATTATTGCGCATAGACTTTCTACAATCAAAGATGCTAATACTATTATTGTGATGAAAGATGGAGATATTGTTGAATTAGGAAATCATGAGTCATTATTGGAAAAAGGTGGCTTCTATGCTGATCTTTATCAGTCACAATTTGAATCTAGTCATGAATAACTTACTCGTTTTGAGTAAGTTTTTTTTATGATGTTAAATACTTTAAAAAATTTATATAAAAAATTTTAAATAAATTAATGAAAATCTATTTACAAATCTAAAAAAGAGGTGTATAGTAACATTACTTCAAAAATTTGAAGTAAGAATATAAAAAATTTTAAGTAATCACATAGGAGGACATATCATGTTTGAACAAGTAAAAGATGCATTAGTAGAATCTTTAAATATTGATGGAGAAGAAATTAAATTAGAATCTAACTTAAAAGATGATTTAGGAATTGATTCTTTAGCAGCTGTTGGATTATCTTTAGATTTAGAAACAGAATTCGACGTTGAAATTTCTGATGAAGAATTAGCTGCATTAGTAACTGTAGAAGATATTGTGAAATTAATTGAATCTAAACAATAAGCTAAGGTTGCACTTAGCTTATTTTTCTAAGGAGGAACATGTATGGATACTGAAAAAATTAAATCAATTATGAAGATGTTTGAAGAAAGTCAAAAATCTAAGATGGATTTAACTGATGGTGATTTACATATCACATTAGAAAAAGATATAGAAGCAAAACAAATCATAACACCTACCGATGTCAAAACACCTAGTGAACACAATGAAGAAACAATTCAGGAAACTGGAACACCAATCAAAAGTCCAATTGTTGGAACATATTATCAATCAAGTGGTGCAGGAAAAGAACCTTATGTCAAAGTTGGAGATATGATTCAAGAAGGAGACACGATTTGTATCATTGAAGCCATGAAAGTCATGAATGAAATTAAAGCAACTGTTTCTGGAAAAGTTTTATCTATTGAAGTTCAAGATGGTCAAACAGTTGAATATGATCAGACTTTAATGATGATAGGGTAAGGTGATAATGTGATTGAAAAATTATTGATTGCCAATCGTGGAGAAATCGCAGTCAGAATTATACGTACATGTAAAGAAATGGGAATTCAGACTGTTGCCGTTTATTCAACAGCTGATAAACATTCTTTGCACGTGCAATTAGCGAATGAATCTGTATGTATTGGTGGACCATTAGCTAATGAGTCATACCTGAATATGAATGCGATTATTCAGGCGGCCTGCAATACGGGATGTGATGCGATTCATCCAGGATTTGGTTTTTTAAGTGAAAACAGTGAATTTGCCAGACTTGTTATTCAATGTGGATTGATCTGGGTAGGACCATCACCTGATATTATTGATATGTTAGGAAATAAGTCTGCCGCAAGAAAGATGATGAAAGAAGCAGGAGTTCCTGTGATTCCTGGTTCTAAAGAAGGCATTGAAACTGTAGAACAGGGGAAAAAGGTTGCTGAAGATATAGGATATCCCGTTATGATTAAAGCCAGCAATGGTGGTGGTGGACGTGGTATGCGTGTAGTTCATAATGAAGAAGAGTTTGAAACACAATATCTCAATGCCAAAGCTGAAGCCAAAGCTTGTTTTGGTGATGATGATGTCTATTTAGAAAAATTAATTGAAAATCCAAAACATATTGAAGTTCAGGTCATTGGTGATCATCATGGTCATGTGATTCATTTATTTGAAAGAGACTGTTCATTTCAAAGACGTCATCAAAAGATGATTGAAGAAGCACCATGTCATATTTTAAAGAAAGATGTGCGTCAAAGATTGTTTGAAGATGCCATCAAAGCTTGTCATCATGTGGGATATAATAGTGTTGGAACAATTGAATTTTTATTAGATAAACACGGACAGTATTATTTTATGGAAATGAATACACGTATTCAGGTTGAACATCCTATTACAGAAATGATTTGTGGTATTGATTTAGTCAAGTTACAGATTAAGGTTGCTGAAGGATTAAAGCTTCCATATAAGCAAGAAGATATTCATCAAAATGGATATGCTTTAGAATGTCGTATTAATGCTGAAGATATGAATCGTGATTTTGCGCCAACACCTGGAAAAATAACATTTATGCATTTACCGGGTGGAAGAGGAGTACGTGTGGATAGTGCCATGTATAGTGGGTGTGAAATTTCACCTTATTATGATTCGATGATTTTAAAATTGATTACTTTTGCACCAACACGTCTAGAATGTATTAAAAAAATGCGTGCAGCGTTAAGTGAAGTCATTATTGATGGTATTTCAACGAATACAAAATTCCATTATTATGTTCTACATTCTAAAGAATTTATTGAAGGAAGTTATGATACAAGCTTCTGTGAAACATTTATAAAGGAGTTGAAAGATAATGGATCAATTGTTTAAAAAAAGAAATGAAGAATTAAAACAATTCTCATCATGGTTAAATAGACATAAGATTAAAGAAAAAAAAGAAATTCCTGAAAATATCTTTAAACAATGTGATCATTGTCATGAATCTATTCCTTATTTTTCACTTATCGAAAATGATTATGTTTGTCCTAAATGTGGTCATCATATGAAAGTCAGTGCCAGACAACGTATACGTGATTTAATGGATGAAGGCACTTGGAAAGAATATTTTGAAAAAGATAAAACATCTAACAATGAAAATTTTCCTGGTTACGATGAAAAGCTAAAAAAAGCCTGGATGTCAACCGGTATGAATGAAGCTGTCATTTGTGGTGTTGGTAAAATCAACCAGAGTCGTGTTGTCTTATGTGTCATGGATTCTCGTTTCATGATGGGAAGTATGGGAAAAGTTGTTGGTGAAAAAATATGTAAAGCAGTAGAACTGGCTACACGTAAAAAATTACCATTGATTATTAGTTGTACCAGTGGTGGAGCCAGAATGCAGGAAGGTATTGATTCTTTAATGCAGATGGCTAAAATCAGTGCTGCTTTAAAACGCTTTTCAAATCAAGGAGGTCTTTATATAGCTTTATTAACACATCCTACAACAGGTGGTGTCAGTGCCAGCTTTGCGATGCTGGGAGATATTATCATTGCTGAACCACAGGCCATGATTGGATTCGCTGGAAAACGTGTTATTCAAGATACAATTAAGCAGGAGTTACCTGAAGGTTTCCAAACTGCAGAATTCTTACTTGAAAAAGGTTTTATTGATATGATTGTGGAAAGACATGATTTGAAAAATGTTATTTCAGATTTATTAAAATTACATGGAGGAAAATTATGAGCCTCGTAGATAATGAAAGAAAAATAAAGGAGTTACAGGCTAAAAGAGCTGTAACAGAAGATCAAAAAGAGTTCGATGAACTTTCTCAAGAGATTGATACTCTCACAAAAGAAACATATCATCATTTAACTGCTTGGGATCGTGTGTCTATCGCAAGACATCCATCACGACCAAAAGCAAGTGATTTTATTGAGGGATTGTTTGACCATTTCTATGAACTTCATGGGGATAGATGTTATGGAGATGATCAGGCTATTATTGGTGGAATTGGTTATTTTCACGATATGCCAGTCACTGTTATTGCACAAGCCAAAGGAAAGACATTGGAAGAAAATTTGAACCGTCATTTTGGAATGTGTAATCCTGAAGGTTATCGTAAAGCTCTCAGACTTGCCAGACAAGCCGAAAAGTTTCATCGACCAATCATTACTTTTGTAGATACCGCAGGAGCTTATCCTGGTATCGAAGCTGAGGAGAGGGGACAGGCACAGGCGATTGCTGAATGTTTATACACTTTTTCTGATTTGAAAACACCTGTTATTTGTATTGTCTTATCAGAAGGTGGTAGTGGAGGAGCATTAGCTTTAAGTGTTGCCGATCGTATTTGTATGTTAGAAAATGCCATTTATTCTGTTTTATCACCTGAAGGTTTTGCAAGTATTTTATGGAAAGATGATAGTCGTGTTCAAGAAGCGGCTGAAGTGATGAAACTAACATCGTATGATTTATATGATAAAGGAATTGCTGATTATTTGGTCAAAGAACCAACAGGTGGTATGCAAAATGATTTAAAACTTGTATTAGATAATATTGATCAGTATTTACAAAAAGAATTAGATGTTTTAACTCATACAAAAGAAAAAGATTTATTGGCAAAACGTTATCAGAAGTTCCGTAAGATAGGAGTTATGTCATGAGTTCAATAGAAATATTAGGAACAGGGTTTGTCAAAGCTCAAAAGAAAGTAACGAATTTTGATTTAGAAAAAAGAGTTGAAACAAGTGATGAATGGATTGTACAAAGAACAGGTATTTCATCACGTTATGTGAGTGAAACTGAAAATACAAGTGATTTGGCTTATAAAGCCAGTTTACAGGCGATTGAAGATGCACATATTCAAAAAGAAGACATTGAAGTGATTATTGTCGCAACAATGACACCAGATTGTATGACACCTTCAACAGCTTGTCTTGTTCAGGCAAAACTGGGATTAAATGATTGTCCTGTCTTTGCTTTTGATATTAATGGAGCATGTAGTGGATTTTTATATGCTTTTCAGATTGCCAGTGATTTATTAAGTAGATATCATCATATCTTAGTCATTGGTAGTGAAACAATTAGTAAGATGATTGACTGGAATGATCGTTCAACTTGCGTTTTATTTGGGGATGGTGCAGGTGCGATGGTTCTTGGTCGAGGAGATACAAAACTTTATCACTATGCCAATAGTGAAGGAGACTTACAGGAAGTCTTACATGCTCAAGGATTGCCTTTAGTTCATGATTTACAAAATCAGGGAGCATCAACACATTATTTAAATATGAAAGGAAATGATGTGTTTAGATTTGCAATTAGAGTTTTAAAAGAATCTATTGAAAATGTTTTGGATCAGTCAGGACTTTCTATAGATGATATTGATTTGATTATTCCACATCAGGCGAATTATCGTATTATTTCTCATGTGGCAAAAAAGATGAAAGTCGATTTATCAAAATTTTATATGAATCTTCAAGAGTTTGGAAATACTTCAGCGGCCAGTATTCCTATTGCTTATGCAATGGCACAAAGAGAAGGAAAGATTCCTGAAAAGGGACGTGTTATTTTGGTTGGATTTGGTGCTGGATTAACTTATGGAGCAACTCTTATTGACAATAGAGGAGGACAATAAAGTGTTATTAAATGAATTATTAAATATAAAATACCCTATTATTCAAGGAGCTATGGCGAATATTGCAACTGCTTCCTTTGCTGCCTGTGTTTCTAATAGTGGTGGTTTAGGGATTATTGCGACAGGATCAATGGATGCAGCTCAAACACGTGAAGAAATCCAAAAATGTAAACAATTAACAGATCAGCCTTTTGGTGTCAATGTCATGTTGATGAATCCATATGCCAGTGAAATTATTGATGTTATTGTCGAAGAAGGCGTTCATGTTGTGACAACAGGAGCGGGAAATCCAGGACCTTATATGGCAAAACTCAAAGAAGCTGGAATTAAAGTTTTACCAGTTGTGCCTAGCGTTGGTTTGGCTAAACGTATGGAAAGAGCAGGTGCTGATGCTTTGATTGTTGAAGGTGGAGAATCAGGTGGACATGTTGGTGAAATGACAGCAATGGCTTTGGTTCCACAAGTTGTAGATGCTGTCAATATTCCAGTGATTGCAGCTGGTGGAATTGGAGATGGACGTGGTGTGATGGCAGCTTTGAGTTTAGGTGCTATTGGCGTACAGATTGGAACATGTCTATTGGTTGCTAATGAATGTCCAATTCATGAAAACTATAAAGATGCTGTTATTAAAGCCAAAGATACTGACACTGTTGTGACTGGAAGAAGTGTGAATACACCAGTCCGTATTTTAAAGAATCAGATGGCAAGAGAATATTTAAAACTTGAAGGACATTTTGAAAGTCGTGAAGAATTAGAAAAATTAACACTTGGGGCTTTAAGAAAAGCTGTACAGAGTGGTGATGTGAAAACTGGATCAGTGATGATGGGTCAAATTGCTGGAATGGTCAAAGAAAAGAAACCTATGCAACAGATTCTTGATGAAATGATGGCTTCAACAAAACAGGTTTATGCCAACCTGCAAAAAGTCATGGAGGAAATGCAATGATTCAAATACAAAATCGTATCATGAAACTTCCTATCATTCAAGGTGGTATGGGAGTCGGTATTTCTTTATCATCATTAGCAGGAGCAGTCGCAAAATGTGGTGCTATGGGTGTCATCAGTGCCGCTCATCCTGGCTATAATTATGAAGGATTTAGAAAAAATCCAATTGCTGTGAATTGTCAGGCACTTAAAGATCATATCCAACGTGCCAAAGAGCTTGCTAAAGGAAATGGTTTGATTGGTGTCAATATTATGGTTGCCAGCCAAAACTATGAAGATTTCGTGAAAGCATCTCTTGAAGGTGGTTGTGATGCCATTATTTCAGGGGCAGGATTACCATTAGATTTACCTAAGTTTGCCAAAGGAAAGGCCCTTTTAGCACCAATTGTACCGAGTGGAAAAGCGGCCAAATTGATTGCCAGAGTATGGGATAAACGTTATCAGTATACACCTGATTTCGTAGTGATTGAAGGTAGTGAAGCTGGTGGACATCTGGGATTTAAAAAAGATGATTTATTGGCTCATACATGTCAAAAACTAAGTGATATTTTAGCTGATGTTAAAAAAGAATTAAAGGTTTGGGAAGACAAATACAAAAAGACAATTCCTGTTTTTGTTGCTGGAGGTATAGATTCTGGAAAGAAGATTGCTGAATTCATCAAATTAGGTGCAACAGGTGTACAGATTGCCACACCATTTATTGTGACTTATGAATGTGATGCAGCACAAGAATTTAAAGATATGGTTATTCAATGTCGCCAAGAAGATATTGAACTTGTCTCTAGTCCAGCAGGACTTCCAGGACGTGCTATTGTCAATGATTTTGTAAAGAAAACAAGACAAACTGGAAATATCTGTATGAAGAATTGTCTTCATTGCATGATTCCTTGCAATCCTGAAAATACACCCTATTGTATTAGTGAAGCATTGATACAGAGTGTAAAAGGAAATGTACAAAATGGTCTGGTCTTTGTAGGGAGCCAGGCAGCGAGAATTCATGAAATGAAACATGTTGAAGAAGTGATTCATGAATATATGGAAGAAATGGAGGAAAATCTATGAAAATAGGAATGATTTTTGCTGGTCAAGGTAGCCAATATGTAGGTATGGGAAAAGCATTTTATGATGAATTCCAAGAAGCCAGAGATGTTTTTGATCAGGCCAATATTGATATTGATGTCAAAAAAGTATGTTTTGAAGGACCTGAAGATGTTTTAAATGAAACATCATATGCACAGCCTTGTATTTTAACAACATCATTAGCCATTGCGAAAGTGATTGAAGCACAAGGTATTCATCCTGATTATGTGGCAGGTTTATCATTAGGAGAATATTCTGCTTTGGCTTATGCAGGAGCATTTGACACACAAGATGCGATTTCAATTGTGAGACGTCGTGGACAGATTATGAGTGAAGCCCTGCCAGCTGGAACAACATCTATGGCAGCTGTTTTAGCAATGGATGCTGAAAAGATTCAAGAAGTTATTGAACCAATTGATGGTGTCACAATTGCCAATTATAATTGTCCAGGACAAATTGTGATTACAGGAACAAAAGAAGCTGTTGAGATTGCTTCAGAAAAATTAAAAGAAGCTGGCGCAAAACGTGTCATTCCATTAAAAGTTTCAGGAGCATTCCATTCTCCATTATTAGAAGAAGCATCATATAAACTGAAAGAAGAGTTGGAAAAATATGATATTCATGAAACAAAGATTCCAGTTGTTTATAATGTTTCAGGAAAAGAAGAAGATGGAGATCTTATTGATATTTTAACTCGACAAATCAAATCAAGTGTTTATTTCTATCAATCAATTCAATATATGATTGCACAAGGTGTTGAAGCTTTTGTGGAAATTGGACCTGGAAAAGCATTAAGTGCCTTTGTTAAGAAAACAGATAGAAGTATTCCTGTTTATAGTGTAGATAGTATTGAAGGTTTAAATCAAATGTTAGGAGCGTTAAAAGATGAGTAAAGTAGCGTTAATTACTGGTGCCAGTCGTGGAATTGGTAGAGCCATTGCTTTAAAATTTGCAAGTGAAGGATATAATATTGCGATTAATTATATTGGAAATCAGGATGAAGCTTTAGAAGTTCAAAAAGAATGTTGTGCTCATGGTATTGAAGCTATGATTTATGAAGGTGATGTCACTGATTATGATGCCATGGATCAAATGATGAAAGCTGTTTTAGAACAGTTTGGTTCTATTGATGTCTTGGTTAACAATTCAGGGATTACAAAAGATCAGTTATTATTAAAAATGAATACACAGTCATTTATGGATGTTATTGATGTCAATCTCAAAGGTACATTCAACACCATTAAAGCTGTTTCTCGTATTATGATGAAACAAAGATCAGGTGTTATTATCAATATGGCAAGTGTAATTGGAATTATTGGAAATGTTGGACAAGCCAATTATGCAGCCAGTAAAGCTGGTGTCATTGCTTTAACAAAATCAGTTGCGAAAGAATTAGCACCACGTCATATTCGTGCGAATGCTATTGCGCCTGGATTCATTGCCACAAAAATGACAGATGTTTTAAGTGATGATACAAAAGAAAATATCTTAAAAAATATTCCATTGCAACAAATGGGTGAACCAGAAGATGTTGCGAATGTTGCATACTTTTTAGCAAGTGATAGTGCAAAATATATTACGGGTCAAGTCATCAATGTTGATGGCGGAATGGTCATGTAAGGAGGACAAAACATGAAAAGAAGAGTTGTCGTTACTGGAATGGGAGCCGTATCTCCAATTGGAAATACTGTTGAAGAAACATGGAATGGTATTTTAAATCAGACATGTGGGATTGATGAAATTACACATTTTGATACAAGTGACTATAAAGTC
>X43_European_Badger__coassemble_140_pt1 | contig 10343 bp, 10 predicted proteins | sample X43_European_Badger__metabat2_high_PE_007 | metagenome-assembled genome bin X43_European_Badger | reverse complement strand
TCTTATTGGTGAGAAAATCAATTCTAAAATATTAGATTTATATAAAGAATTATCTTACTTGGCTCAAAGTCCAATATATCTTAAAAGAATAATGAAAAAACAAAGCTATGAGGAAATACGAAAAGTCTTTGAAGAAATAGAATTAACATTAGAGTAAAGAATCAATGATGGGAATCATTGGTTTTTTTATATAATGCTATAAAATACAAATATTATTTTTGAAAAGTTCCACAAATAAATGGAATTATTAAACATTGAGTTCTATAATGTTTCTTCCTATAATGTAATTGAAAAATAAAGGACAAACAAATCTGCAGAAATGAAATCCATTATTTTTTTAGAAGAGAGAGGAAGATTGTATGAAAGAAAAACTTCAAAATGTTTTATTATCAATTACTGCAAAAGTTGAATCAAATAAATACCTTGGTTCAATCAAAGATGCATTTACAATGTTTGTTCCATTCATTATTGTAGGTTCATTTGGAAGTATGTTAAATACTTTAGTGTCAGGTGCAAATGGTTTAGCTCAATGGGTTCCATGGCTATCAAATTTATCTCCTGCTTTTACAGCAATTAACTTTGTGACTATTTCTTGTATGTCATTACCTATAGCATTTTTAATTGGTATTAAGTTAGCGCAAAGAGAAGAATTGCCTCAGTTAGAAAGTGGTTTAATTGGTTTATTAGCTTACTTAGCGGTATGCCCAAATACAATTACTATTGCAGTTGAAGGATTAGAAAATCCAGTTGTTGCTAGTGGTTTAGGATCAGAAGTTATAGGGGCACAAGGTTTATTTGTTTCTATGATTATGGCAATACTAGCAGTTAAATTATTTAAATTATTATCAAAAATTGATGCTATTAAAATTAAAATGCCTGATTCAGTTCCAACAGGAATTGCTCGTTCATTTAATGTTTTAATCCCAATTTTCATTATTATGACTGTATTTGCAGTCGCAGGATGTTTATTTAATACATTCACAGGAAACTACTTAAATGTATGGATTTATAACATTTTCCAGCTTCCATTACAAGCTTTAGCAAATACAACAGTAGGTATATTAGTTCCTGCGTTAGTTAACCAATTATTCTGGTTCTTAGGTATTCATGGTGGTATGGTTATTGAAGGAATTAGAGGTCCATTATCTGCTGCAGGAATTGCTGAAAACATTGCTGCTGTGCAAGCTGGCGGTGTAGCTACAAATATTTTAACAAGAGGTTTCTGGACAAGTTTTGTTGTTGTTGGATGTGGAGGAATCACCTTATCATTATTGATTGCAATATTCTTATTTTCAAAACGTGAAGATCATAGAGCAATTGCTAAATTCTCATTAATACCGGGAATTTGTGGTATTAATGAACCAGTAATCTTTGGATTACCAATGGTACTAAATCCAATTTTCGCTATTCCATTTATTTGTAATTCAGTAATTGCAGCATTAATCGCTGTTGTTGCTACAAATATTGGTTTCATTTCTTGTGGTGTATTGGATTGCCCTCCTGGTTTACCTGTATTTATTACTGGATTTATTAGTTATGGATTCAATGGTATTATTGTTCAAGCAATCATTTTAGCAGTGACTTTCGTGATTTGGGTTCCATTTGTTTTCTTGGCTAATAAACAAGCAGCCATTGAAGCAGCATCAAAATAATCATAAAAATATATTAATATCAGTAGTTTGACAACGCATTCTTATTAAAAGAATGTGTTGTTAAATGACTTGAACACAAAGAGTATCATATATGACAATTACAAAGGAGGTAAGTTATGAGTTTTCCAAAAAACTTTTTATGGGGCGGAGCAACTGCTGCCAATCAATATGAAGGTGGATGGCAAGAAGGAGGTAGAGGCATTGCGGTTCATGATTTGATGACAGACGGAACAAAAGATGAACCACGTCGCATCTATTGCCGAAATGCTCAAGGTGATGAAGTAAGAATTCAGCAAGGTGAGTGTATTCCTTTTGGGTATGTAGGCTTCTTGAAGGAAGGATATTATTATCCTAGTCATCAAGCGACAGATTTCTACCATCATTATAAAGAGGATATTGCTTTAATGGCAGAAATGGGATTTAAAACATATCGATTATCTATTTCATGGACAAGAATTTTTCCAAATGGGGATGATGAGAAACCAAATGAAGAGGGATTAAAATTTTATGATAATGTAATTGATGAATTAAAGAAATATAATATTGAACCATTAGTAACAATTTTACATTTTGATATGCCATTAAATTTAGCAACAAAATATGGTGGATGGATTGATCGAAGATTAATACGGTTTTATTTAAGATTTGCAAAAGTATTATTTGAGAGATGGAAGGATAAGGTAACTTATTGGATTACAGTGAATGAAATCAACGTTTTAGGTGGATATTGGACATTAGGTTTGGCATCAAATAATCGCAAGACAGGATCGCATTCTAATCAAGGAGAAACTCCACTAGAAGATGCTGGCATTAAATTCCAATCGATTCATCATATGTTAGTTGCAAGTGCAATGGCAAATAAGATGGCAAGGGAAATCAATCCTCATTTTATGTTAGGAACAATGTGTGCACTTTCAGGAATTTATCCAGCAACATGTCATCCTGATGATGTTTTTGGAGCTTATGAATTTAGAAGAAAAGCATTAATGTTTTGTGATGTGACTTGTCGAGGATATTATCCAAACTATACACAATCTATTTTTGATGAATATGGTTTCCATTTGAAAATGGAGCCAGAAGATGAAAAATGGTTAAGAGAAAATACATCTGATTATTTAGCATTTTCATATTATCGTACAACAGCATTTGATAGATTTTCTCCAAATACCACAACAACAGGTGGACAACAAGCCTCACCGAATCCATATTTAGAAAAAACACCTTGGGGATGGCCAATTGATCCAAAAGGATTGAGATTTGTTTTAAATGAATTATATGATAGATATCAAAAACCTTTATTTGTTGTGGAAAATGGAATGGGTAATGATGATGTTATTGAAGCCGATGGTATTCATGATGATTATCGTATTGCATATTTGCGAGATCATATTAAAGAAATGAAAAAAGCTGTAGAAATTGATAAAGTTCATTTATTAGGGTATACGACATGGGGATGTATAGACATTGTTTCAGCTGGAACAGGTGAAATGAAAAAGAGATATGGTTTTGTCTATGTTGATTTAGATGATAAAGGAAATGGAAGCTTAAAAAGAATGAAAAAAGATTCATTCTATTGGTATAAGAAAGTGATTGCATCAAATGGTGAAGATTTAGATTAAAAGACTATATTTATTCCTCCCAAAATTATATAGTTTTATAAACTAAAAAGTACATTTATAAGTAAAAAATTGGAAATCAATTACAAATGACGTCCTTAAATGGACGTTTTTTGTTGTGCTAATTTAATAAAAAAGATATTAAAGAAAATGGATATATCTGATTTGACTATACGTTTATAGAATAACAGTATTAAATTTTGATATTTTACTTTTCTCAAAGAATTTCTTAAAATATATATAGAGAGAAATAGAAATGAGGTGTCAAAGTGGAATATTTAACTTTAAATAACAACATGAAATTACCAAAACTGGGTTTTGGAACAATTAATCAATCAGGAGAACAAATTATTGATAATGTGAGCTTTGCATTAAATCATGGCTATCAGCTTATTGATACAGCGAACAGATATGGCAATGAAATTGAAGTTGGATTAGGATTAAAAAAATCTGGTAAAAAACGTGAAGATTATTTTATAGAAACAAAATTAGGTCCAACATTATATGAAGATGATCAAGCTATTGATGAGACTTTAAAAAGATTAGGTGTGGATTATATTGATGTTATGTTATTACATCATCCAGTGAATAATTATATCTATGCTTATAAAATGTTAGAAAAAGCATATAAAGAAGGAAAAATTAAAGCTATTGGAATTTCTAACTTTCCAGTAGAAAAAATACAAGAAATATTAGATCAATGTGAAATTGTTCCAGCACTTATGCAGGTTGAATGTCATCCTTATTATCCAGCTGAAGCAGTAAAAGAGTTTTGTGATCAACACAATATAGCTTTACAGTCATGGTATCCTTTAGGCCATGGAAATACAGATATGTTGAATGATAAAGTTTTTGTTGATTTAGCAGACAAATATCATAAAACACCAGCTCAAATTATTTTAAGATGGCATACACAAATGGGCTTTGGATTAGTGCCTGGAAGTCGCTCACAGGAACATATCAAAGATAATGCTGATATTTTTGACTTTACTTTAACTGATGAGGATATGGCTCATATTGCAAAAGTGAATAAACATGAGCCATTCTATAAAGTGACTCCAGAATCACTCCAAATGTTAGCAACTACAAAATGTAATTTTGAAGAATAGAGGTGGAAGCAATAGAATATGTCACATTAACAAACGGATTAAAAATGCCAATGGTAGGCTTTGGTGTTTTTAGAGTTCCTGATAAAAAAGAATGTCAGGAATCAGTATATCAGGCCATTAAAACAGGATATCGTTTAATAGATACAGCAGCTTCTTATACAAATGAAGATGCAGTAGGACAAGCTGTCAGACAGGCTATTGATGAAGGCATCTGTCAAAGAGAAGATTTGTTTATTACGTCTAAATTATGGGTTCAAGATATGAAAAACTATGATGCAGCCCGTTATGGAATTGATGCTTCATTAAAAAAGAGTGGTTTAGAATATATTGATTTATATTTATTACATCAGGCCATGGGAGACTATTTTTCAGCATGGAGAGCTATGGAAGATGCTTATAAAGAAGGAAAGTTAAAAGCTATTGGTGTTTCTAATTTTTATCCTCATGTTTTAACCAATTTCTGTGAAACAGTCAAAATCAAACCAATGGTTAACCAAGTTGAATTACATCCTTACTTTACACAGGAAAAAGCTTTAGAAACAATGAAACAGTATGATATCATTCCTGAAGCTTGGGCACCACTTGGTGGAGGAAGATATAATCCATTTGAAGATGAAATGCTATTGGAGATTGCAAAAAAATATCAAAAATCTGTTGGACAGGTATTACTTAGATGGAATGTTCAAAGAGGTGTCGTTGTCATTCCTAAATCAACACATCTTGAAAGAATTATTGAAAATATTGATATTTTTGATTTTCAATTAAATGAAGATGAAATGAAACAGATTGCATCATTAGACATGGGATATTCAGGTTCAAGAACAAAACATTTTGATCCAGAATTTGTCAAAACTGTACTTGATAGAAAAATACATGATTAAAAAGTATAATATCAATAAAAGAGTTTATAAATACTTCAATTGTTATTTATAAACTCTTTTATCATAAAATAAATAATGAAAAGTATCAGTTTGATATGATGAAAAGAAAATAGAAATATTGAAAAAATGAAATCATGAATAAAATATATTGAGATGATTTTAAAGATGATTGACTTCTTTTTTTAATAATTCTAGAAATGTTTCTGCTTGTTTGGAAAAAACATGATATTTTTTCCAGGCTATGTGAATACCATCTTCAAGTCGTGGTAAGAGAGGTCTAAAACAGAGAGTGCTCTTTTCATCAAGATAAATAATATTATCAAAAGTTAAGGCATATCCTCCACCTTCTTCAACGAGCAAAGCAGAATTGTTGATAAGATTATAAGTCACTTTAATATTCAATTTTCTTTCATTACCACCAATCCATCCTGCCAACTCATTTTTGACTATATTTTGATCTGATAAGATAATAGGTTTATCTTTTAATAATTGTGGTGTAATCGCTTCGTATTTGGCGAGGGGATCGTCTTTTTTCATGAGAACGCCCATAGTTTCTTTGCCTGGTAAAGTAAAATAATCATATTGAGATAGATTAACTGGGTCAAAAAAGATACCAAAATCTAATAAGCCACTATCCAATTTATCAGCGACATCTTGCGCATTACCGCTGAAGATGTGAAAATGCACTTGAGGATATATTTTTTGCATAGAGGCAATCACCCTCATAACCAAACGCATAGAAGCACTCTCGCCTCCACCAATATAAATATCACCTGAAAGATCATCTTGTTCTTTTGATAATTCACGTTCAGCTTTTTGTGTTAGATTGATAATTTCTTGAGCATATTGTTTTAATAAAATCCCATCTTCTGTCAATGTAATTCTTCGATTACCACGAATAAATAATTGTTTTTGAAATTCATCTTCCAATTCTTTCATTTGTCTCGAAAGCGTTGGTTGTGTAATATGGAGGACTTCTGCCGCTTTAGAAATACTTTCTTCTTGTGCGATTGTTAAAAAATATTGTAAGACTCTTATTTCCATTATTGATCACCTGTTATTATTATATCTTGTCTTCCTATGCTTAACAAGTATAGGAAGATATAAAATATAAGTATTTGATATATGAAAAAATGATTTATATAATGTTGGTAAATAGAAAGGAGAGAAGAAATGGCTGCATTATCAACATTATTTCCCGTATTTTTTATGATTGGATTGGGAGCTTTGGCTCGAATGAAAAAATGGATTACACCTGAACAGAAAGAAGGTGCTAATCACATTGTTTTTAATATTCTGTTTCCTATTATGATTTTTAATATTTTATTAACTGCAAAAATAGAATCATCAGTGATATGGATTATTCTTTATGTTTTTATTGCTTTTATATTGACTATGGTTATTGGAAAATTATTAAGTGGATTCACTGGCAAAAAATTTGCTCATATTTCACCATATTTATTAACAACAACAGAAGGTGGTAATGTGGCTTTACCATTATATACATCTATTGTAGGATTGAGCTATGCCAGTAATACTGTTATTTTTGATATTGCTGGAAGTTTTATAGCTTTTATTGTGATGCCTGTTATGGTTGCGAAAACAACTGCTGGTCATACAAGTGTAAAAGAATTATGCAAAACTATATTTACAAATTCGTTTGTTATAGCAGTCTGTTTAGCTTTGATTTTGAACTTAACAGGGTTTTACACGTATCTTAGTCATACACCATTTATTGATGTTTATACAAATACAATGACACAGGCAACTGCACCAATTGTGGGAATGATCTTATTGATTATAGGGTACAATTTAAAAATAAAAAAAGAAGCATTACCATCTCTTATGAAATTACTTATCGTTCGATTTGTATTATTTGCAGGAATCATTACCGGGTTCTTTATCTTATTCCCTCACATGATGGTAGATAAAATATATATGATAGCAGTATTGATTTATTTTATGAGTCCAACTGGTTTTGCGGTACCAATGTTAATATCACTACTTAATCAATCAGAAGAGGATGCTGATTTTCAATCTGCTTTTATCTCACTATATATGGTGATTACACTTATTGTTTATAGCGTGATAGTTGTATTTATATATTAAGTATTAAGAAGAGTCTGATTTGACTCTTTTTTTGTATTATAGGAATTTGGTTTCGTTTGGTTGATAAATGCTTAAAGCAAATATTAACAATGAGCAAAATGAAAAGTAATGCACCAGCATTACTCTATTTTTCTGCATGCAAAAACGTAACCAGATATATCATTTCTTGACCTGGTGCATTGTTCCTTTTCCACATTTCATGCAGATGCATGACAGTTCATCATCTCCATCAGCCTCCGCTATTTCACTTAATATGTATCCGTCAAGTTCCATTTCACATCCGCATCTGTCACATTTCATAAGTACCTTATCTGACTCATATGTGTCATCATGGAGAAGCATTTCATCAACTTCTTCTGGCGTTAATGGTTTGACTTCTGAGATATTTTGATGTGTAGATGCATCTTTCTTTGTACGGGATGTCATTCTTCCGTCCTCCTTCAAAGGGATTATATGTTTCAGCATAATTCATGATCATTCCACATCTGCATTTGATGGGATCCCTCTGAAATGATTGTATCATAAAATAACGGAAATGTGTCTTCTGGATTTGAATTTTTGCGATGGCCTGTCTTTCCTTCTTGTACTATGTTTCCTTTTTCTGCTTATGAGCCAGAAGCTCAGCCATTCTATTGTAATGTCTGGTCGACCTGTTGGAATAGAATCCATAGTAGCGAGTCATCTTGAAGTTTTCATCCGGACAGTGTCTGATGACTTTTTGGGTGAATCTCTCAACTCTTTCAGTGACATCGATTCTTTTGTCGTCCTCATTATAAATTTACGTATAGCTATTCAGCCAAACAACAGCAGGAAATCGAACAAATCCGTCAAAAATATGTTCCTAAAGAAGAAAATGCTTTAGACCAGATGAAAAGATTAGATCATCATGTTACACAAAAGGCAACAATGATAGCAATTATCTTTGGGGTTTTGAGTGCTTTGATTTTAGGTACAGGTATGTGTTTTTCAATGGTGTGGGTTGAACATCTGTTCTATCAGGGTATTATTATTGGTCTGATAGGAATGGTTGGTGTTGGAGTAACAATGCCCTTATATCGCCATGTTCTTAAAGTTGAACGCCATAAAGTTGCTGATACAATTCTTAAGTTAAGTCAGCAAATTTCTCAACAATAACAGTGTAAAAAAGGAAAGTTCTTATGTTATTTTAAACATTTGAACTTTCCTTTTAATCTTGCAAAGTTTCTTTATAATGTGTTCCCCATTGTCCCATAATATCAATAATAGGACGAAGCGATTCACCTATTTCACTTAAACTATATTCAACTCTTGGTGGTACTTCAGGATAAGCCGTTCTGATGACGATACCATCTTCTACCATGGATTTAAGTGTAGCAGTTAAAACTTTTTGAGAAATACCATCTAATGATCTCCTTAGTTCATTATAACGTTTTTTTTCAGTCATCAAATCTCTTAAAATGAGAAGTTTCCACTTACTTCCTATAAGTTGAACAGTTGTCGCAACAGGACATTCAGGTAAATTTTCTTTTTTAATCATTTCAAACACTCCTTATAGTCAATTTTTATGATATATGCCAAAAGTTATGTATATAAGAATTATACGATATAAGCATATCATGATGCAATTCATAAAATCAATTTTTTATAATTCCTACTTTTTGGTAACTATGGCACAAAAAAGTGCCTACTTACAAATTTATCAATTTTGTAGTATATTATGATAGAGGAGAAGAACAATGGAAAAGCAAATAGATTTAAATAAAGAGTCTTTTATACCTGTTCATACAAATATTGAAAATGTAGAACTTGATGGTGAAAAAATGATAAGAGTTGTCAAAGCTGAAAAAATCATGGAATTTGATGAAAATACTTATGCAAAATTAAAAGATTTTTCATTTCACAATGGAACAATCGAAGTGAAAATGTTAAGTCGTCTATTGCCTGATGCACCAGATTTCGCAAGAGGATTTATAGGTATTGCTTATCGCATTACAGATGATGACAATCAATTTGAATCATTTTATGTACGACCAACAAATGGTAAACAATGTCAAGATCCAATTAGAAAAACGCATGGATGTCAGTATTTTTCATATCCAAAATATACTTTTGAATATTTTAGAAATCATCAGATTACACAATATGAAGCACCTGTTGATATTGATTTGAATGAATGGATTCAATTAAAAGCAGTTATTGAAGATGAACATGCTTCATTTTATATCAATGATAAGCTGATTCTTGTTGTTGAGGATATGAAACATGGAAAAGATTTAAAAGGTTCAGTTGGATTTTTTGTGGATATTGGAACAGAAGCTTTCTTTAAAGATTTAAAAATTGATATCAAATAGTTATTTTAAAAAAGCTAACCCTGGGGTTAGCTTTTAAAGTTCATGAAATATAGGTTGCATCTTATCAAAAGTACAATAATGTTGAAATCCTAATTTTTTAAGTTCTTCTTTGGCTTCTTCAATATAAGCACCGAGATGATCTGGTTGGTGTGAATCACTACCAATTGTAATGATTTGACCACCCAGTTCTTTATAAAGCTTTAAAATATCTCGAGAAGGTGTCATATCTTTTAAGCCATAACGATGATATGAAGTATTGATTTCAATGCCTTTACCATCTTTGATAACAATCTCTAAAATGTCTTTGACAATATCTTGAATATAAGCAAAATCAATAACACCATTTAAATCATAACGTGTAATCAAATCCATGTGTCCTAAAACACTATAATCTTTATATGTTTTTACAACTTCAAGCATTTCCTGATAATAGCGCATATTATATTCAAGCTGTGTTTTGCCTTTTTGAAAATCCTGTGTCCAAAATTCTTGATCTTCTACCTGATGAATAGAAAGAATAATAAAATCAAAAGGATATTCATGAAATAGTTTTTGATATTTTTCAATTGTATTTGACTGAATACCAAATTCCAGCCCCATTCTTAATGTGACTAGATCGGCAAAAACGACTAAAAAAACAAAAAAA
>X43_European_Badger__coassemble_129_pt1 | contig 10791 bp, 9 predicted proteins | sample X43_European_Badger__metabat2_high_PE_007 | metagenome-assembled genome bin X43_European_Badger | reverse complement strand
ATTAAGGAAGCCGTTGCTTATATGCCTATCGTAGGTGTTACAAGCAATCCTTCTATTGTCAAGAAGACAAGCCCAGAGGATTTCTTTGCACATATGCGAGCAATCAGAGATATTATTGGAAAGGATAGAAGCCTTCATATCCAGGTGATTTCTAAGGATTGTCAAAGCATGGTCAAGGAAGCACATAGAATTCTTGAAGAAATAGACAGACAGGTCTATATCAAAGTACCCGTATCTTATGAAGGAATCAAAGCGATTAAGATGTTGAAGGAAGAAAACATTCATGTCACAGCGACAGCTGTCTATGATTTGATGCAGGCTTATATGGCACTGGCAGCGGGAGCAGACTATATTGCACCATATGTCAATAGAATTGGCAATCTAGGAGCAGATCCAATGGAGCTCATCAATGAATTATCAAATCGTATTGTCATGGATGGATATGATACAAAGATAGTCGCAGCATCATTCAAAGGAGTGCAACAGATTAGAGAAGCCTTCAATTATGGAGCGCAGGCGATTACAGCACCAGTAGAGATCTTGAAACAGATTTTCAAGAATCCAAGCATAGAAAAAGCAGTAGATGATTTCAATGCAGACTGGTATAGCATGTATGGTGAAGGTAAAGGAATATGTGATTTATAGAGTCATCAGGTATTTTATGAAAAACTCATAAAATGCCTTTTTTAATGCACGTTATTTTACTTTATATCAAAAGTTCTTTACAATAAAAATAGGAAGGTGAAGATAATGAAAGTTTTAATTATTGGAGGTGTAGCTGCTGGAGCCACAACAGCTGCCAGACTGAGAAGATTAAATAAAGATGTAGAAATTATTGTTTTTGAAAAGGGAAATTATGTGTCTTATGCCAATTGTGGATTACCTTATTATGTATCTGGTGAAATTCAAGGTAAAGATGATTTACTGTTGATGACACCACAATTATTTTATGATCGTTTTCAGATTGATGTCAGAGTGGCGAGTGAAGTCACAGCGATTCATCCTGAAAACAAGAGTATCTCCGTTTATAATCATATAACAGGAGAAACTTATGAAGAAAATTATGATCAGTTGGTTATTGCGACAGGATCATCGCCTATTCGATTGCCGATTCCTGGAATTGATCATCCTGATATTCAACAATTATGGACAATTGATGATTTTGAAAAAATACGCCAAAAAGTGGAACTGGAAAATATTCACACAGCATGTATTATTGGTGGAGGCTTTGTAGGGATTGAAACAGCTGAAAATTTAAAAGAATTGAATGTAGATGTTGATGTTATAGAAAAAGGACCACAAATCTTAAATAATTTAGATTTTGAGATGGTTCAGCCCATACATAAATATTTAAATCGAAAAGGTGTCCATTTATATTTGAATACAGAATTATTAGCTTTTGAAGATCATCAATCCAAAATACAAGTCAAAACGAACTCTTTTACAAAAAGTTATGATTTGGTCATTCTTTCAGTCGGTGTAAAGCCACAAAGTAAAATAGCTAAAAAAGCTGGAATTGACTGTAATGCAAGAGGTGGCATTGTTGTAGATGAATATTTAAAAACAAATATTCCAGATATCTATGCAGTTGGAGATGTGATTGAAGTTGAACATTATATTCATCATCAAAAAACAATGATACCTTTGGCAGGTCCGGCTAACAAAGAAGGTCGAATTCTAGCAGATAATCTAGCAGGACATCCTCAAAAATATCTAGGATCATTAGGAAGTAGTATTATTAAAGTTTTTGAGATGGCCGCAGCAAGCACTGGTTTCAATGAAAAACAATTACAGGCTCAAGGTTTACATAGACATCAAGATTATGAAGTGGTTATTATCCAACAAAAATCCCATGCAGGATACTATCCTGGAGCAAAGCCACTGACAATAAAGGTGATCTATGACCTTGAACAGAACATATTAGGAGCACAGGTTATAGGTTATGAAGGTGTTGATAAACGTATTGATGTGATTTCCACAGCTATTCATTATCATGGGAAAGTGACGGATTTAAAAGATCTTCATATCGCTTATGCTCCACCGTTTGCTTCGGCTAAGGATGCAATCAATATGGTAGGATATGTCGCTGAGAATATGCAAAATGGTTATATACAGTTGGTGCTGCCTGATGAATATCAACAAGTCAAAGATCATGTCATCACATTGGATGTCAGAGAAAACGATGAAAGAAAAGCTGGATATATTGAAGGATCTTATCATATTCCATACGGTGAATTGATTCATCGTTATCAGGAAATAGATCCAAAACAGACCGTTGTGATATATTGTGCAGTTGGAGTCAGAGCTTATAATTGTGCCAGAATTCTGATGCAAAGAGGATATCAGAAAGTTTATGTGTTAAGCGGAGGCTTAGGATTTTATTTAGATTATTGCTTCAAATAATTATGTGCTTTTACATAATCTTAACAAATTTTATACAAAAATATGATTTTTCCACCATTTAAAAAGATATACACTATGTTTGTCAATAAAGACGAATGATAAATGATAAAAAGGAAGGGTTAAAATATGAAAAAATTCGGAGCTTTATTATTAGCATGTGTATTAAGCTTTAGCTTGGTAGGATGCGGAAATAATGATGGAGGTAGCGATGCGGCTGCTTCAGGAAGTGGAGATGTGAGTGGAACTGTTGCTTTAAATGGTTCAACATCAATGGAAAAACTTGTTAATGGATTAAAAGAAGGTATTGTAGAAACTTATCCAAATTTACAATTAGAACCACAATTTACAGGTTCAAGTGCTGGGGTTGAAGCAGTAACAAATGGAACTGCTGATATCGGAGATGTATCAAGAGCTTTAACTGATGAAGAAAAAGCAGGTGGTTTAGTAGAAAATATTGTTGCTTTAGATGGTATCGCAGTTGTTACTGATACAGCGAACACAGCTACAAATTTAACAACTCAACAATTAAAAGATATTTACACTGGAAAAATTACTAACTGGAGCGAAGTTGGTGGAGCTGACCAAAATATCGTTGTTATTGGACGTGAAAGTGGTTCAGGAACAAGAGATGCATTCGAAGAAATCTTAGATATCGCTGATCAATGTCAATTAGCTCAAACATTAAATGAAACTGGAGCAGTTGCTGCAGCTGTGCAATCTACACCAGGGGCAATTGGATATATTTCATTAGATGCATTAAATGATAAAGTTAAAGCATTACAATTAGATGGTGTTGCACCAAGTGAAGAAACAGTAAAAGATGGTTCATATACTTTACAAAGACCATTCGTTATGGCAACTAAAGGTGAAATCAGTGAACAATCAGCACAAGTTCAAGCAGTATTTGAATTCATTAATAGTGATGCAGGACAAGAAGTTATCTCATCTGTTGGTTTAGTTTCAGCAAAATAATCTTTTAGAGGCATAGGGATATGCCTCTTTTTTTGTATAAAAATAAATTTTAAAGTTATACTGTTTGTAAAGAAAAAGTAAAGAAATAAATGTAAAAAAACATCGAAAATCGTGGATTGGATACATAGAAATTTAAATATTTTACATAATCTTAACATTTTTTATACAAAATATTGCTATTTCTTTTACATGAAAAGATATAAACTAGCATTGATTTGTGGAGCTATATATAAAAGAAGGGGTTAAATATGGAAAAGAAGATGATATCTATTATTGCAAATAGAAAAACAAAATCAATGGTAGAAAAAATAGCGTCTATTATTTTTACTTGTTGTGCTGTTGTTTCTATTGTAGCTGTTGTTGGGATTACAGCATATATGTTTGTTTCAGGGACGCCAGCTATTTTTGAAGTTGGATTAACTGAAATTTTATTCAGCAATGTATGGGCACCAACTGCGGCTGATCCACATTATGGTATTCTTAATATAATCTTAACATCAATTGTTGGGGTGTTCTTTGCGATTTTGATAGGAGTTCCTATTGGAATTTTAACAGCTGTCAACTTAGCTGAAATTGCTAATCCAAAAGTGAGAAATATTGTAAAATCAGCAGTTGAATTGTTAGCAGGGATTCCATCAGTCGTCTATGGACTTTTAGGAATATTAATTATCAATCCATTAATGTATCAATTGGAGCTGGCTATTTTTGCTGGGTCAAAAACACATCAGTTTACAGGTGGAGCCAATTTGATTTCAGCTATTTTGGTTTTGGCCATTATGATTTTACCAACTTTAATTAATATTACGGAAACATCATTAAAATCAGTACCAGATGATTATCGTAAAAGTTCTTTGGCACTAGGTGCAAGTCAAATGCAGACAATTTTTAAAGTTGTTTTACCAGCTGCTAAAAATGGGATTATGTCAGCGGTTGTTTTAGGAGTTGGTCGTGCGATTGGTAAAGCTATGGCTATCTTGCTTGTGGCAGGGAACTCAGTCAATTTCCCATTACCATTCAATTCAGTTCGTTTCTTAACAACTGGTATCGTTTCTGAAATGGGATATGCTTCAGGAACACATCGTGAAGTATTGTTTACAATTGGTTTGGTATTATTTATCTTTATTTTAGCAATTAACTTGATATTAACATTTATTTTAAAACGAGGTGGAGAAGATGGAAAATAGTATTTTTGATAAAAAAAGTAGATTAAGTGATAAAGTCTTAAGTTTTCTTATTCAATTATCCACTCTCATTTCTGTTGGTCTATTGATTGTTATTATTGGTTATATATTAATAAGAGGTATTCCAAGCTTCAATTTTGGATATCTTGTCAATACAACAAGTGTATTAAAGGATACAGTAGGGATTTTACCTAATATTATTAATACAGTTTATATGATTGTTGTGACATTATTGATCGCTGGTCCTATTAGTATTGGGGGAGCAATCTACTTAAATGAATATGCAACAAATAAGAAATTTGTTGAAATCATTTCATTTACAACTGAAGTTTTAGCTGGTATTCCATCTATTATTTATGGTTTATTCGGTATGTTGTTTTTTGGAAATTTATTAAAATTAGGGTATTCTATTTTAACAGGGGCCTTAACATTAGCTATTATGATTTTACCAATCATTTCTAGAAATACACAGGTTGCCTTGCAGGCAGTACCAAAAAGTTATCGTGAAGCAGCACTAGGAATTGGAGCGACAAAATGGTATATGATTCGTACAGTTTTATTACCAAGTGCGATTCCTGGGATCTTAACAGGTATCATTTTGGCAATGGGAAGAATTGTTGCTGAATCTGCTGCATTACTATTCACTGCAGGAAGTTTAGCAACATTACCTAGAGGGTTATTTGAACACTTATTCTCAAGTGGTGGAACTTTAACAATTCAACTTTATCTAGAAATGGCAAAAGCGAATTATGATGTTGCCTTTGTCATTGCATTAATTTTAATTGTTGTTGTGTTAGTATTGAATTTCTTAGCAAAATGGATTTCTAAAAGATTTGATGTCAATAAAATTGATTAAGGAAGGTTAAAAAAATGAGTGTAAAAATTAGTTCTAAAAATTTAAATCTTCATTATGGAGAAAAACATGCATTGAAAGATGTGAATTTAGATATTGTAGAAAATAAAATCACAGCATTTATTGGTCCTTCAGGATGTGGGAAATCTACATTTCTTAAGACTTTAAATAGAATGAATGATTATGTAAATAATGTTATAATCGAAGGTGAAATTACATTAGATGGAGAAAATATTTATGATCCACGTGTTGATACAACAGTGTTACGTAAAAAAGTAGGGATGGTTTTTCAGCAACCTAATCCATTTCCAATGAGTATTTATGATAATATTGCTTATGGACCAAGAATTCATGGTATTAAAAATAAAAAGAAATTAGATGAAATTGTTGAAAAAAGTTTAAAAGCAGCAGCTTTATATGATGAAGTTGCAGATCGTTTGCATACATCAGCACTTGGTTTATCTGGTGGACAACAACAGCGTTTATGTATTGCAAGATGTTTAGCGGTAGAACCAGAAGTCATTTTATTGGATGAACCAACAAGTGCCTTGGATCCTATTTCTACATTGAAAATTGAAGAGTTATTAATGGATTTAAAAGATAAATATACAATTGCAATTGTAACACATAATATGCAGCAGGCATCACGTATTGCTGATTATACGGCTTTCTTCTTGGTTGGAGAAATGGTAGAATATGGTGAAACAAAAGACATTTTCTCAATGCCTAAAGATAAACGTACAGAAGATTATATTACTGGTCGTTTTGGTTAAGAGTTGTGTTTTGCATGAAAAACAAATATAATGGAGGTATGTAAAATGATGAGAAAACTATTTGACGAAGAATTAGAAAAGTTAAATGTTGATTTAACAAAAATGGGGCATCTTGTAGAAGTTGCTATTGAAAATATGATTGATGCTTTTAAACATCAGGATAAATCTTTAGCAAAAGAAATTATTGCTAATGATCGTTTAATTAATGATATGGAAAGAACTGTTGAATCAAGAGCATTTAATTTGATTTTACGTCAACAACCTATCGCAACAGATTTAAGAAATGTGACAACAGCTTTAAAAATTGTTACTGATTTGGAAAGAATTGGGGATCAGGCTGCTGATATTGCAGAAATTATTATGAATTTTGAAGGTGAACATGCTTATAAGACTGTTGAGCATATTCCGACAATGGCTAAAAAGGCTAAAATTATGGTTCATGAAGCAATTGATTCATTTATTAAAAAAGATTTATCTACTGCACGTTTAGTGAAAAGCATGGATGATGAAATTGATGCTTTATTTGAAGAAGTGAAACAGGAAGTTGCAGAAATTATTAGAGAAAATAGTGAAAGAATTGATTACTGTATTGATTTCTTAATGATTGCGAAATACTTAGAAAGAGTTGGAGATCATGCAGTCAATATCTGTGAATGGTTAGAATTTAATCAAACTGGTTCAGTGAATGATCAAAGATTGATTTAGGAGGGTTAACAATGAACGAACGTATTTTTGTCATAGAGGATGATGAAAATATTCAGGAGATAGTCAAACTATCTCTTGAATCTAATGGTTATCAGGTTACACTATTTGATAATGCTATTGATGCTATTATAGAAATAAAAAGAGAGGCACCAGATTTAGCTATTTTTGATGTGATGTTGCCACAGATGGATGGGATTTCTGCTGTCAAAAAAATTAGAGAAACAAATACAGAAATGCCTATCTTGATTTTAAGTGCCAAAGATAGTGAAATTGATAAGATTCATGGCTTAGATAGTGGTAGTGATGATTATATGACAAAGCCATTTGGTGTATTGGAGCTTTGTGCTCGCGTTCGTACATTATTAAGAAGAGTTCATCCTAAATCAAAAGTTTTAAGAACACCATCCTTATCTATTGACAAGTCAACACATGTGGTAAAACATCATCAAGAAACTATGGATTTAACACATAAAGAATATCAATTGCTTGTTTATTTAATAGAAAATAAAGACCGTGTTGTCGAAAGAGATGAATTATTAAATAATATTTGGGGATATGATTTTATTGGGGAATCAAGAGCATTAGATGTTCATATTCGTTCACTTCGTAAGAAGTTAAATGATGATGGAGAAAAATATATTAAAACAATTCGTTCGGTGGGTTATCGTTTTGTAGAAAAAGAGGAGGATAAGTATGACTAAATCTATCCTCCGTTATTTTATTGTGATTCTGGTTGTTGCATTATTAAGCAGTTGTGTAATTTCTGGAGCACTGTTATCTAATAGCATTTTAGATACAACTGAACACGATATGCTGTATTCTTTAAAACTGATTGATTATGCCTTGGATTATCAGCAGCCACTTGATGGACAAATTGAAAAGTTAAATCCCTTGGCATATAGTGATGATACACGTATTAGTGTGATAGATCTTGAAGGTAATGTTGTTGCTGATACGGCAAAAGATTCTATATCTGAAAATCATTTGAATCGTGAGGAAATTCAGGAAGCTTTAAAATCCAGTGAAGGATATGCTCAAAGAAAATCTGAAACAACAGGTGAGGATACACTTTATGTAGCTTTATATAATCATGAAGACTATATAATTAGACTGGCTATTCCTTATCACGGTATTACTGATTATTTAGGTTCGTTAATTCCAGCTTTTGCAGTAAGCAGTATTATTTCGTTTTTAATTGCGTTTATACTATCACGTAAGCTGGCAGTGACAATCTCTAAACCTATTATTGAAATTAGTGAAAGTCTTGATCATATGAGTAAAGATTTTAGAGTTGATTTAAAGGATTATGATTATCAGGAATTTAATGTGATTGTAGACACGATTTATAATTTATCACATCGTTTACGTAAATCTATGCGTCAGGTCAAACTGGAACGTATTAAAATAGATGAAATTTTAAAACAAATGAATGAGGGATTTGTTTTATTGGATGAAGACTATAAAATTTTAAGTATTAATGAAAAGGCAATATCTATATTAGGAGATATGAAAGTACATGATCGTATTTTAGATTATCTTTATTTTCCTGATATTATACAAGCTTTACAAAATAATATTACAAAACAACAGGTTGAGCTAAAAATAGATCATAATATTTATGCTTGTTATATTTCACGAGTTGATTTTGGGACAACTTTGCTTTTCGTGGATATTACGGCATCGAAAAAAGCAGAAAAAATGCGTAGTGAATTTTTCTCTAATGTTTCTCATGAATTGAAAACACCAATGACATCTATTAGGGGATATAGTGATTTATTGGCTCAAGGTGTTGTCCAAAATGAAAGTCAAAAACAAGTTATGTTAGAAAAGATTCAAACAGAAGTTGATAGTATGTCACGATTGATTAATGATATATTGATGCTGTCAAGATTAGAAAGTATGGATATTGAAGCAGAAATGATGCCTATTAAAATGCGAAGTATCGTGGACGAAGTTTTAGAAAGTTATGAAGTAGAAATAGCGAAACATGATATCCATATGGAATATTCTTTTGAAGATATGGTGTATATAGGAAATCATCAACAAATCTATACATTATTAAACAATATTATAGGAAATGCCATTAAGTATAATAAAGATCATGGAAGTGTCTTTGTGGATATTGAAGCGCAAGGCGATGGTATGAAAATTGTTGTCAAAGATACGGGTATTGGTATTCCACTTGCAGATCAGGCACGTGTGTTTGAAAGATTTTATCGTGTGGATAAAGGAAGAAGTAAACAACGTGGAGGAACTGGACTTGGTTTGGCTATTGTTAAACATATAGTATCGCATTATAAAGGTACGATTTCATTGAAGAGTGAATTGAATATAGGAACAACGATTGAAATTGTTTTACCGCAACAAAAAAGAACTGAATCTTAGTTCTTTTTTTGTTTAAACTGATTATTTTTGGAAAGAATATCACATGGTGATATAAATATGAATCAATCTTATTGGCAGAAAACTTCATCTATTCAAAGATGTGTATCTATTCAAGATGATATGGATACAGATATTGTTATTATTGGGGCAGGAATGGCTGGGGTTTCACTGGCTTATCAATTAAAAGGTTTACCCTATCGTGTTATTGTTGTGGATAAAGATCAGATTGCAAGTCATACGAGTGGACATACGACTGCAAAACTAACGGTTTTACATGGGAAAATCTATCCACTTCTTAAAAAACATTATAATATACATTATGCACATCTGTATTTTCGTTCACAAGAGGAAGCGTTGAATACAATTAAAGATATTATTCGTAAGGAAGATATTGCATGTGATTTTCAGGAAAACGATGCGTATGTATATACTGATGATCCTCAATATGTTTCTATGATTCAGGAACTTGAGTACATATTAAAATCTTTTCATGTAGAAGTTATCAAAGATTCGCAACATTTAGCATCAGTTGGCTTAAAACATCAAGCGGTTTTTCATCCTTTGAAATATATGTATGGGTTAATTGATAAGTGTCAAAAAGATGGTATTGTTTTTTATGAAAAAAGTATGGTTGAAAGTATTGAACGCAAAAAGGATGGTTTTATTTTAAAAGTGAATCATCATAAGATTCGAAGTCGTTATGTTATTCATGCGACAAGGTATCCTTTTATTAAAAAAGGGATTTATTTTGCAAAGTTGTTTCAGACAAAAGAGAATGTTGATTTACGAAACAAAGAAGAGAATCAAAGTTTACTATGTATAGATCATACTGATAGTTATAGACCGGTACAGGATAAGGGAATATATATTGATATGGCGAGTCAAGAATGGTATGCATTAGATAGTGTGCCATTACGTGGAGTACCTTATATTGGTGCAATAAAACCGGGAAGTCAGGAATATGTAATCTATGGTTTTCAAAAATGGGGAATGACATTATCTCAGGTAGCGGCCAAATTAATTAAAGATTTAATTTTACAGCAAGAGAATCCCTATAAGAGTTTATATAGCTGTCAATATTTTTCACTATCTTTTGCTAAGGAATATCAAAAGAAAATCATGAATTCATATTATAAGGGTTTTATATATCCAAGGTTTCATTATAAGAAAGTGAATCAAATACAAAATGGTGAAGGTGCTATTGTTCGTGAAAATGGGAAACTCAAAGCAGTCTATAAAGATGAAAATGGAAAATGTCATGTATTTTCTCCATATTGCTCACATTTAAAATGCATTATAGAATTTGATCAAAAAGATAAGATATGGTTGTGTCCATGTCATCAGTCAACTTATGATGCTTATGGTCATTTAATTGATGGACCGAGTTTGCATTCTTTAAAGAAAAAAGAGAAATGACATTATATAATTAAAGATGTGATAAAGAGAGAAAAAAGAGGGTTAAATAAAAAAACGAAAAAAAGTAAAAAAAAGACTTGCAAAGGTAAAGGATAGATGGTAT
>X43_European_Badger__coassemble_108_pt1 | contig 11823 bp, 12 predicted proteins | sample X43_European_Badger__metabat2_high_PE_007 | metagenome-assembled genome bin X43_European_Badger | reverse complement strand
AGTTTGGCAAGTACCGAAACTGGCATTCTATATGACTTGATGACCGACTCGCTTCCAGTTATTTCTGTGATGTCAAGCTTCAGAAAATGATAAATTTTTTTTAGCGTATCCTTATCACATGTCTTGTTGATTCCCTGCTCTATGCGATGCAGAGCCTGTTGGCTTATACCAACATTTCTTGCCAACACTGTTTGACTAATTCCTAATTGATTCCTTTGTGAACATATTGATTCTGAAATTTTAGAAGTAATCCTTATCCTCATGTGTCTTATCCACATCCTCTCAATTTTCAAGTAAATTTTTGCCCGATAAAATTTATTTTATCGGGCATCTTAAGGTGAATTTTTCCTTTTCTTATGCTTATCTTTATACGGCTTTTTGATAAAATTTCTATCAAGATAGCTGACATATTCATAACGAATACGATCATAAACAATAATAAGACTATCAATATTATCAATATCATTTTTTAAAATATTTTCAATTTTAATAGGTTCATCAAGAAATAAATTATAATGAAAGATAAGCTTTTTTACTTGATAATGCCAATATTTTATGGACCTGCTTTGATTTATGCATTTCATTCTCTCAGCCCCATCTCTCCGCCATTCATGAGATCCTTTCTGATAAAATCAATATCATCCAAATCTTCAAGTTCTTTTGACAATTGTTCAATTTTCTTTTTAGATATTTCGTCATCTTTGGATTTCAACTTGTTAATTTGTATTAACTTATTCATGTTTTTCGAAAGATAATCTTCTTCTTTTGGCTTTATGTTCTTTTGAGGAAAAAGTCGTCTGTCAATTAAAATATCTTCTGAAATTACATCTGAAGCTTCAAAATTCATACGAATATATTCTTTATCTTTCATATTAAATTGTACAATATACTTTTTCTGAATAACTGGACTATATTCATTTAACTCATCATTACCCTGAATAACTATAATGTCGATTTCCTTATCATCCTGATCAAATATATTTATTTTTAAATCTTCCTCTTGATATATCAACCTTATAAATTCTATCTCCGCCAGATCATCTTCTGAATTATAATAATAGTTCTGTGGATATATTGTTTCGGTTTCCATAGTAATCTGATCTGGATAACTGTAGACCTCTTTTCTTCTTGAATCGATATAATCCTTACCAAATATCATGACAATCATAAGTACCAATATAGCTGCTAAAAATCCAATCTTTTTGATAATAAATCACCCCCTAATATAGTCTTCTTGCCATAAAATATTGCTGAGTCCAGTAACTTCCTGTAATACTTGCAACCTGTATTGGCGAACCCGTCTGAGGTGCATGTACCATTAAGTTATTTCCCATATATATACCAACATGATGGACACCACTTGCCTTGCCATTATCACTATATAAAATAATGTCACCTGGTGAAAGCTGATCCTTTTTTACCAGTTTCCCCATATTGACCATCGTTTTAGTCGTGGCAATGCCTATATTAATTCCACATTGATAATGTGCCCAGCACACCAATCCAGAACAATCGAATTCTTTCTGATCAGGATTCTTGACTTCGCTCATTGAATGACATCCACCCCACACATACATGTAACCCTGTCGAGTTAAAGCCTTTTCAACAATTAGCTTTCCTGTTTCATTTCCTTCACCTATGGCATAGTCTTCATTTTCGTCATTTTTTATATTATCCATGATTGTCAGTTCTTCAACGAATTCTATCAATTCTAAGTGAGAGTATTCTTCAAGTGTCGCACTATATCTGGCATCATCCTGATAATAGCGAATTACCTGTTCTATGCTTGGCTTGTTTTCTGCATACCATAATCCATATTCCTTGACATCTTCGTATTTAGGTTCTTGATCCACAAGAAGATAATACCAGCATAATTGACTTGAAGTTAATGTAACATCTTTTTCTTCTTCTATCTCCAGAATAACTCTTGTATAGATATCCTGGCTGTTTTCATATCCTTCGGTATGTTTTTGAGCTGAACCACCTCCTGCAGCAGAAACAATCACCATCAGAATCAGCATAAAAAATATGATAAATCCTGATAATGAAATACCAATCAACGATCTCTTTTTTCTCATGCTTCACCTAAATATGAGAAGTTATCTCGTCAAACTGTTCAAGTGTCTTATCATCAAGTGTAACTTTAACTCGCATTGAAGTATGCGTTCCAACCATTAGAAAAGTTTCACCAATCTCAAATTTGACTATTGCTTCTGTTTCTGACTGTGGCAGGAGCGAATTTTCTGTTAAATATCGAATGCTGGATGCATCTAAAGCAAAATAGAATTTATTACAGGCTAGGTTCATCAATGCCTTAGAATGCTCAACAACTGATTTTTTCAATACATCTGTCAGCTGTTGTGTACCAAAAGTCATTCCACATAAATTCTTTCTAACACGACGTGACATATTTTCATTCATAATCATGACTTCTATAAATTTTGGATCCTGAATAACTGCAAGTTCATCCTCATAGATTTGAATACGTGTTGTTCCATCTCCGGATGCAACTGAAGACCATATAAATGTAAGAATATTGAGATATTGTGTACCAAGAACTAAGCTGGATGTATTGTCATGAAGTCCAGCCAGATTAAAGCAAATCAACTTACTTGAATCATCAATGTTCGTAATACCATTGAACACTTCAGCATCTGCTCCAATTGCTAACGGCTTGATGAAAGAAATGCATTCATCAATCACATTGATCTTATTCATATTAGGCAACGATGATTGAATTTCATTAGTACGCATACGAATCAATTCATTGTACTGATCTTCAAAGATTGGATATTCTTCAGGTTTTCTATTAACAAGTTCTAAAGCATTTGTACTCTTATCTATACCAAAGTTAGCATAAACGTTGAAAAGTGAATCCTCAAGTATCGAATAATGTTGATTTGTAAAACTTGCAGGATTAGCATTATATGAATTATAAAACGATCTCATATATCTTATGTGTGAACTTAGTGGCTTGATTTCACTAAGCGGTGTCTTTCTTGTTTCCATCTTTACATCATCAGGTACTATGATACGCACCTGCATAGGATTGATACGCCCTCTTTCACCATTCGCACAATCAACAATACTTCCTTTTAGCTGATATGTCAGCTTGTTTAACGCCTTTCCTTCTATGTCAATAATGAACTGCTTATATCCAACAGCATGTCTGTATTTAATGAGTGCCATCATCAAGGTTGTTTTACCTGCTCCCATGTTACCTGCAATAAATTCGTTATAATTGGATCTATCACGCTGCTTTGTAAAATTATCGTAAAAAACGACACCACCAGTAGTTGTTGTATTTCCTAGATAAAAAGGTGGATAATGTCCAATAATCTCCCCATCAACGTTAAGCATATTTGTATGATCATAAAGCGATTCATAGACAAAAGGATAACTCCATCCTATAGTATCGTTTGTCGTCTGTTTCATATAATTTGGAAGATTATTCATGCAAATAGGAGCAGTTAGATTAAAAAGATCCAATGATTGAAATATTCCACTCCTCATTTTGAAGCCGACAGCACCTAGATCATTCTTGACCTCTTTTATATAATCTATCAACCCTTCAAGACTGTCTGCTTTCAATCGAATGGAAACGCTAAAATAATACGGAAGATCATCTCCTACATTAATCTGATTAATAATTTCTTCAAGATTTTCATACTGCTTTTGCAGATCTGCCTGTTCAGAACCTGGCTTACTGTTATCCAGGTTCTTCCCAGTATTCTTCAACGATTTATCAAGAATATTTTTCACCTGATTTTTTGGTGCTGGTTCAAAGTGCATAGAAAAATCAACATCAGGATATGTCGAGAGAATATGCAAAAAGCCAAGATTTTGCTTTGTATATTTAGACACATATAGAGTCGTGCAATATACATCATTGATATTGATATATTGCTGAAGCTTATTATCTGCGTATGAAATGGAATCAGGATAGATATAATCCATTATATCGCCTTCATCTTCTTCCATTTCACCAAGATATGTGCTATTTCTTGGATTATAGTAATTATATATAACCTCTATCATATCCTGAGTATCCAATATATAGACAGAGTTAAAAGATTGCATAATATCTCGAGCAGTATTCACTCTCTGCTCAAGTCTTGCTAGATCCTTATCCTTAAGAATGATCAAGAAAATTCTATCTACAAGTTCTCGTGTGATAGCTGTTTCAGATAATCTTGTTTGATTTTCCTCCAGGATTTCATAACGTGAACTGTCATAATCATTTTGAAGATCCGCCGTAGCTTTCATGTTTTCAAAATCGTCTATATACCCATCTACATCTGCTGGTATTTCGTATGAAAAAATCTGTCCATCACCTATCAATGGGTTGAGCAGATTCTGAAAGCATTGCATTCTCAACTCCTGATCATCTTCTTTCATTCCAAAAAGGTTAATACCTTTTATTCGTAGCATTCTTATATACTCATTATTTTTGTTTCTAAATAACTGCGATTCCTTATCATAGTGAAACGGCAATGCTTCCTTTCTGGATGCGAATCTTTTCTTTTGCTTTTGTTTTTTCAATTCTTTTTTTCTTTTTCTTTCGATGCTGGATTGTTGCTCTTTCTTCTTCGTTTTCATGTATTTCCTCCTTGTTTTCTTCAATTATCGAATTAGGGATATACGCATATATCTTTGGATCTTTAAAATAGTAATGGTAACCCAGTTTAATATAATCTAAAATACTTAGGCTATTAGGCATTTCAAATAATAAAAAGGCAGTTATTCCACCAAGAGTTATAAATAAAGTAACCTGATACAACTCACTAATAACTCTACCAATCATAAATCCCAATAATCCCATAAAAAAAATAATAAATGCATCCTGCATGTCATAATAGACGAAATCCTTAGCTTTTGTTTTTCCTCTATCCAATATGACCATTGGTTTATTGAACATTTATCTAACGCCTCCTTCTGCTATCCTTTGAATCTTTATTTCCTCTTTCCTGATTTCTTCGTCTATAGTTAGAGAATCCTGTTGATTGAGATGATTGTCTGGATTCTGAGCCTGTCGTTCTAAAAGACTGTGTACTCTCATGTGACCCAGTTGCTCTGGAATGAACGACCCCTCTTAGACCACCAGTACGTGTTTTATGTATCTGACCTTGTGCATCCTTATGTACAGTTGTTGTTCCCATGACTGCACCACGAATTCCACCTTGATATGTTTTTGTCTGTTCTTCCATTCCAGTCTTTTCATCTTTTTGAATATGAGTTGTCTTAGCACCTCTCATTGCTCCTGCGACTCCACCTGAAGACATTGTCATTGTTGAGCCGTCTTATCAACACTTGTAGCATGTGTACCAGCAAATGCCCCTCTCAAACCACCAGAGCGTATAGTTGAACCACCTCTTGTCTGCATGTCACCTACGACCGCACCACGAATTCCACCTTGTCTGTTACCATTAATATCTTTTTGACCAACAGTATTTCCTACAATACCACCTGTTCTTGTACCATTTTGACGTTTGTTTCCTGCAATAGCACCTCTGATTCCTCCTTCTCGATAACCAGTGTAACTGTTTCTTCTCCCTACTGTAGCTGCGACACCTCCAGCCAATGCACCTACAGTTGCAGCCTTCATCATGTGCAGACCACTTTGAATCTGATTTGCCGCTTCCAAAGCCCCTGATGCATATCCACCAATCATCGCCTGTATGAAATTGGGTAATGTAATAATCAATGAAAAAGCCCCAAAGTAGAGTGCGAGTTGTGCCATAGTTACTGGCAGACCTGTAAAACTATCAGTGCCGATTCCAGAGATAGATCCCACCATTGCCGAAAGCAATGACAGACCCATAATCTGTGCAAAATTCATTGCCATTTGTCCAAATAAAGTGTTCTTCCATACAATGAAAGCATTTGGATTTTCATATTTGGTTAAAGAAGTACAACAGATTGGTCCTAATACATATAAAACAGCGATCAAGAAAATCCTGGTGGCAATCTGTATATTGATTGCAAATAGCAGCACAAGATAAATGACCATTCCAATGATGACCATAAGTTCGGAAAAATCCCATACAAAATTGTCATCATCATCTCTTGCCGTAATATCAAAGTCTTTTTTCTTATATTCTTCAACCAATTTTTTCGAGCCATGCTCACCATTCTCTGCCATGCCACCAAATCCAACAAAAACAGAAGATAGCAATGAAGATCCTAGCTGTGACTCTTTTGTGGTCACATCTGTTGTTAAAGTTTCAGCCATGTCAACTGTAAGTGTATTAGCTAATGGAACAACTACTGGAACAGATACAGAAAGCATGACACATAAAATAATACCACCTGTTTTCTTTCCAATATCCATTGTCTGTTCATTGTCAGACATCAAAGCAAATAAAAGTTCATAGATGATTTTAACGGGAATGATTAAAAACATAATGGTCAGTGCAGCACTATATGCATCACTGACCCATTTTGAGTCTAGGATTCCGAATGTTAAAACACCTTTAATAAGTGCATCCAACATCCCCGATACCATATTCATAAGTGATTCTATCATTCCCCAGAATAGCCCTCTTACGAAATTACCTATTGTTTCACCAATTCCAAAAATGTCATACAGTATCATAGTAACCAGCCTCCTAATACCAGAAGAAACAGACTATAAAGAAAAGCAACAATTATATACTTCTTAATACGAACATTGGTAAAAGATTTAAATGATGAATCCCATTTTCTGACTGTAGAATCATCATCTATATTTGCAAGATTCTGTATCATTTCTTTCAATTCTTCTACCTGCATATATTTCGCATTTTTCTCAGTTTTTGTATAATTCAATTTGGTTAGAGTTTTCTCGATTTTTTTCATTGAATCATATCCACTTTTTATCGAGTTCATTTGGGATTCTATTTGAACAATTCCCTCAGAAATATCCTGCACATTTTCCCAGATCAAGTTAAAAAGCTCATTTTCTTCAAAATTTTCATCAGTCTGTTCAATTTTTTGTTGGCTCTTGCTTTGGTAAAATCTATTGCATTCAGCAGAATAATAAGAAACTATCTTAACATCAAAATTACCTTCCAAATATTCAGCAAAATCAAACAGATCTTTGCTGCATTGTATCTTGTCAAGCAGGTTATTAGGTTTGAACTTAAATAAATGTGAATTAACCTCTAAATGATATTTAGAAATAAATTGATTCATAACATCATCGCCAAATTTTTTATTCCATAGAGAAATATAATTATCCATAGTCAATACCTTATCCAAAATAACTTTGAAGAACTGAAACAAGTGTTGGAACAATAAAAATGAATGCTAGAATGGCAAAGACCTTAGTTGCCTTTTGCGAAAACATCTGATCTTCTTGTGCTGAGGCTGTTGCTTCTCTAATCTTGTAGTAAATAGCCATAACAGTTATAATCCCTACAGAAATTGTCTGTAGAAAATCTCTTGTTCCATTTAGAAAGTTTGTAAATAATTTTAATAGTGCTTCATAACTTCCTGCATATAAAATACCTTTTATCCTTAAAAAATTTAATAATTTCATTTTTGATTTAACTCCTTTCATAAAAAAAGCCATCTAACAATTAGATGACTTATCCTTAATCGCTTCAGATGCGGCTTGATCTAATTTTTCATATTGTGACTTAATAGTGATGAGGGCTTTAAGTTTGGATTCAGCTTCACTTATTTCTTCATTCAACTTATTTCTCTTTTCATAGAGTATATTTTTCTTTTTTTCTAGCCTAGAAATTTCCTTTAAAACATGATTATTCATTAGCCAATTTCTCCCTCCACTTCTACATCTTCTTCATTTTGTAATGTCTGTCGTTGTTGTAAAGCCATTTGCTTACTGAATTCAAACAGCTCAGCAATTTCTGACCCAGTAATTTTAGCAATAATTTGGGTTGGTCCATATACTGCTTTTTGAGTTTGAGGATTCATTCCAAGCAATTTTGTTTTTTGTACTGCAAATACAGCTGAGGGCGGTAACACAACCCTAAGAATATTTGGATGATTGTCAATTTGACTAATCAGTTTGGGAGAACATGATATTCTGCATCCTTCGTATTTTGTTGATGCGGGTAGGAGAATCGTTGTTCTTTTTGTTCCATCCTCCGTAACATAATCCTTACCCTTTTGTTTCTGTGAAATTGTAAAAGAAACAAATTTTCTCTGTTCGGTTAATCCCTTAGGCTGATCAACCGTTACATTATTAATATGAACCCAGTTATGTTCATTTTTTCCATTTTCCAAAGTTTTTCCTGTCTTACCTAAATCTATTGTTATCCTAACCTTATAATTCTCAGGCAAACTTAGATAAGCTAATCTATCGTTATAGATATGATTTTGAACTGATCTGTATGGTACTAAAAAAGTTGCCATCGAATCTTTTGGAAGCAAAAAAACAGGATTACCATTCATATCTGATAGTCCTCCAAAATTTGTTTTAGAATTTAGAATTACTTGAGCATAGTGACGTCCATTGATTGTAATCATCTTAATACCTTTTTTATCCCTCAATACCTGTGCTTTTTTGACTACAATACCTGTGAAATCGTTAGACATGTTATCACCTCTATCTATTGATTGCCGAAATTAAGCATACAAGGAATCCAATTAACAATGACACAAGTATTTGTACCATGTAAAGAGAAATCCCTTCAAGATTGGTTCTTTCTTCTACTTTTTTGCTAAGAAAGCAATATCCAATAATTGTACCACATAAAAATATAATTAGACTTATCCATCCAAAATTTAATGTTAAATTTAAAAACTGTAATTTTACTAAACTTGTCATTTTATTATCTCCTTTTAATTAATAATCAATTCATAACCTGTGTAAAGAGTACCATCTACATTCATTACAGGAATACATTGTCCAGATTTTCCACTTTTACTTAAATGTGAAGAACATATTTGCATAGCGTTACTCATATTACAAGTTACTATGTCATATGAACCATCACTTTTATAGAGCTTATATGTCTTTCCAAATTCAAAATGATATGTAATAGAAGCATTATCTTGTTGTGATGTTTTTTTATTTGTATCTTTCTTATCATTTGTTTGTTGAGATGATTTTTCATCATCTTTTTTTCCATTGTTTTTTGTGCTTTTTGAAGTATTGTTTTTATCTGATTTAATATCATTGGACTCTGATTTCTCATTCTCTGGATTCTTAACAACTATCTCTTTTTTTGCTTTATTCTCTGATCCATCTTCTGCCTGAATATAATATTTATTTTCTTCTTGCAAGATAGAAACATCAATATCTTTAGAATCATAAAAGTTATCCTCTATGTCATATTCTAAATCTTCAAGCTTTAAATTTTCATTCTCATTAACTGTATAAGTATTCTTTTGAAGTGCTATTTTTGGAGCTTCATTATCAACAACATCAATATGAAAATAGTATTCTTCGTTGCCAATCCTATAAATAAGTTTCTGCTTTCCAAGAACTTTTTCTATAGTTTTTGGACATTCAACTTGAAAAGTAGAAATATATAGCATATTTTCCTCTATATTTGACTGACTTATTGTCATTCCATCTACACTTGCAATAAAATCGACCGGATTAATATCATCCTTATAATTAATTTGAGTCTGATCCTGAAATGTAATGTTATGACTTAAATGGCTTAATTCATTACGATTACAGCCAGTAATAAAAATAAAGATGATTAGCAATTTGATTATTTGTTTCCATTTCATAAATAAATAACACTCCTTTAAATAAGGATGGCAAATTGCCGTCCTATCTGATTTTAAAATGATTTCTTTCTAAATACAAATATTCCTAAAGCTGATAGAGTTAATGTCAATGTTGGGATAATAATATATATATCATCTCCTGTTTTGACATTAGATTCAACCTTTTGAATGTTTACTTCTTCCACCACAGAATCTTCCACGATGACTTCTGATTTTCGTTTTAAAATAGTATTTGCAACTTCACTTTCCCATTTTGTAACATATGGATTGTTAGAACACCAGATATAGACATCATGATTGATTCTTCGTCCTTCCAATGCCTTATCAGCAACCAATGCATCATAAGAAATTGTTATTTCTTCATCTCTGATTGGATTATCTGGAATCAGTACATATCCATTACCAGATTTCTCAATTTCAAATTGATCAATTCCTTTGACTTCAATAGAATCCATGTCTATGACTAAACCATCATTCAAATGAGTATCGTCTAAAACAACATCGTATGCTATAGCACCCTCAACTGTCTGTCTTGTCTTGACAGTGTAATGAATAACTTCACCATAATTGTAGTATTCCTTATCAGTAGTCTTTTTGATTTCAAAGACAGGCATTAGAATCTTGTTTTTGACTTCTGTTTCAATGACATCAGGATTGTTTGAACATGTAATACTCGCCTTGTTGATGACATTTCTATCAGCAAGATTATTATCATCTACCAATGCATCATATTCAACTGTAACTTTTTGATCATAATTCAGATAATCAATTTGAATCTCAAAAGTATTTTCATTTTTGATTATCTCAAATTTCTGATCATCGGTTAAGCCATTCAATGTAATACTATCCATATCAATTTTCACACCATCAGTTAAATCGATGTCTTTTAGAACAACATCATAAGCAATGGCTTCATTATTAGTCTGAATGGCTTCAATTACATAATGAATTTGATCATGAACATTATACTGTTCTTTATCAGTAGTTTTCTTTATCTCAAGAATTGGCTTTGCAATCTTGCTTTCAACTTCTGACTTAATAACATCAGGATTATTAGAACAAGTGATATCAGCCTTATTAACAACAGATTGACCAGCCAAGTCATTATTGACTATCTTTGCCTTATAAGAAACTGATACTTTATCTTCTAAAGCATTGATTTTAATCATAAATCCATTGTCGTTTTCTTCGATTGTATATTCATTCTTTTCAATACCATTGACAACAAATGAACTCATATTCAATTCTAAACCTTCAGGAATAATATCATTAACAACCACAGCATTGGCTTTTGCATTTTCAGCTGTCTGTTTGATATTTAAAGTATAAGTAATCGTATCCTTTATATTATAAATATTCTTATCAGCAGTTTTTTCGATGCTTAAAATTGGTTTATATACATTTGAAACGACCTGTGCCTTCACTGTTTCTGGATTATTACTACAATTAGCATTGGCTGTATTTTCAATATCTTTACCTGCCACATCACTTGAAATCACTTTTGCATCAAATTTTACAGTTACAGGAACATTGTAACTTAATTTTACAATAGATAATTCTATTTTGTTTTTCTCAACAGTTAAAGAATAATCTTTGCTATCTATACCTTCAACCTTGACAGAATCCTCATATAATTCTAATCCTTCAGGAATCATATCTTTCAGTACAACATCATTAGCCACAGCATCTTTATCAATCTGCTTTAACATCAAAGTGTAACTTAAAGTATCTCCAACATTGATTTTTTCTTTATCTACCTCTTTAGTCAAAGAGAGAACTGGCTTTGCAATCTTGCTTTCAGCTTCTGTTTTAATGACATCTGGATTATTTGAACAAGTGACATCAGCCTTATTAACAATAGCTTGACCCGCTAGTTCATTATTGACTATCTTTGCCTTATAAGAAATAGTCGCTTTATCTTCTAAAGCATTGATTTTAATCATAAATCCATTGTCGTTTTCTTTTATTGTATAAGCATCTTCTTCGATGCCTTCTACAGTGAATGAATTCATGTCCAATTCTAAACCATCAGGAATAATATCATTAACAACGACATCATTGGCTCTCGCATTTTTAGCTGTTTGATTGATATTTAAAGTATAAGTGATTTCATCTTTTACATTATAAATATCCTTA
>X43_European_Badger__coassemble_98_pt1 | contig 12252 bp, 14 predicted proteins | sample X43_European_Badger__metabat2_high_PE_007 | metagenome-assembled genome bin X43_European_Badger | reverse complement strand
AGATAAACTATAATATAAGTATATCACGACTTAATAAAGTGTAAAGATTTTTTTTGAAATAAATGCAATAAAATGATTTATAAAAGTATTAATATAATAGAGATATTTTATTAGAAATAAATATGAAATAAGATTGTGATATGTCCATTTGAATGATATAATGAAGTCGAAAATTTTTTTGAAATTGTTTTGATATTAACGATATAAATGTGTATAATCTCATTAAAAAGAGAAATAGTGTCATAAATATTGATTAGATATATATAAATAAGTAGAAAGGAAATAAACACATGGCAGAAGTAATTGCGATTGATGGTGGATATAAATTAAATGGAACAGTAAGAATTAGCGGAGCAAAAAATGCAACAGTAGCATTGATTCCGGCAGCAGTTTTGTCAGATGGACCAGTAGAAATATTAGGAGTCCCAGAAATTTCAGATGTTGCAGCTTTAGCAACACTTTTAAGAGAATTAAAATGTGATGTAGAAATAGATGGAGAACGTATTAAAGTAGATCCAACTCATATGGAAGATATACCTTTAGTAAGTGATGCAGTGAACAAGTTAAGAGCTTCTTATTATTTTATGGGAGCATTACTAGGAAAATATAAAAGAGTCAAAATTAAAATGCCTGGAGGATGTTATTTAGGACCACGTCCTATTGATCTTCATTTAAAAGGATTTGAAGCTTTAGGAGCAAAAATCACATATGAAGATGATACGTATTTATTAGAAGCAGAAGAATTAGTAGGAAATTCTATTTATTTAGATTTTGCTTCTGTTGGAGCAACAATCAACATTATGTTGGCAGCAGTGCGTGCTCAAGGAAAAACAGTCATTGAAAATGCAGCGAAAGAACCTGAAATTATTGATGTTGCCAATTTGCTTACAAAAATGGGAGCAAAAATCAGAGGTGTAGGAACGGATACAATTACGATTGATGGAGTTGATCATTTGAGTGGAACTTTTCATGAAATTATTCCTGATCGTATTGAAGCTGGAACATTCTTGATTATTGCTGCAGCAGCTGGTGAGAAGGTTATTGTTCAAAATATTATTCCTCAACACTTAGAAGCTTTAATTTCAAAGTTAAAAGAAATGGGAATTAAAATGGATGTTGTAGGAGATAGTATTGTTGTTTATGGTCGAGATGATGCTTTAAAACCAGTTAATGTTAAAACGCAGATTTATCCTGGTTTTGCGACAGATTTACAACAACCTTTAACAACACTTTTAACACAGGCACAAGGTGATTCGCATGTGAAAGAAACGATTTATATTGAACGTTTTAAACATTGTCCACAGCTTAATAAAATGGGAGCTCATATTGATTTAGAAGAAGCTGCCAGTGTGATTCATGGTCCAACACCATTGCATGGAACAAGAGTTGAGGCTACTGATTTAAGATGTGGTGCAGCTTTGGTTATTGCTGGACTTATTGCTGAAGGAAGAACTGAAATTACAAACGTTTATCATATTGATCGTGGTTATGATAACATTGATCATAAATTAATTACATTAGGGGCTCATATTACAAGATATCATATTGATGAATAAAAAATAAAAAAACTATTGTTTTTATCGTCAAGAAATGATATTATAATTGAGCAACTTACTTTGAAGTAGCAAATATTTCAAGGCGGAAGGAGAAATGAAAAATGAAAAAAGGAATTCATCCAGATTATAAAAAAGTAAAAGTCGTTTGTACTTCTTGTGGTGCTGAATTTGAAACTGGATCAGTATTAAACGAAATTCGTGTTGATACATGTTCAAATTGTCATCCATTCTATACAGGAAAACAAAGATTTGCTAGTGCTGATGGACGTGTAGAAAAATTCAATAAAAAATACGGACTTAAATAAAAAGAACCTGCTTACGCAGGTTTTTCTTTTTCACTATTATTTATTTTTATGTTCACCTTTCTTATATAAAGCAACAATAATATCAGCCACTTCTTCAATACCAAAATCACTATTGATAGTTAAATCAAAATTCTTTAATTGACCCCATTTTTTAGTCGTATAATAATTATAATAATTACTTCTTGCTTTATCTTTTTTCATAACAAATTTTTTATAATCTTCGTGTTTTTCTTTATAGTCTTCTTTAACACGTCTTACTCTTGATTCAAATGGTGCATGAACAAAGACAGTTAAAACATCATCAAAATCTTCTAGAATATAATCAGCGCAACCACTGACAATAATACATGTATCATTTTCAGCAATATGACGGATGATTTTAGACTGCATTGCAAAAACCTGATCGTTTAATGGTAGGGTAAAAGCAGTCGAAGAAAGAGTATACATAAAACTTGATGATTTTTCTTCAGAAACTTTACGAATTGTATCAACATCAAATCCCAATTCTCTGGCAGCAAGATCTATAATTTCATTATCGTAATAAAAGATTCCTAATTTTTCTGCAACACGTTGTGCAATTAAACGACCACCAGATCCGTATTCTCTTGCAATAGTAATAATTCTAGGCATAAAATACCCCTCCTTTGATACTTCTATTTTATCACATTTTTAATTTCTTGTTAAATTTTTCATATATGAAAAAGTTGTTTTTTTATGGTTGAATTTGTATAATAGAATCACAAAGGAGTTGAACTATGGAATTTCATGTTTTAGCAAGTGGATCAAAAGGTAATGCTACATTTATTTATGATCAGCAATGTGGGATATTGATTGATTGTGGTATTACTAGAAAACAACTTTTATTTAAATTAAATCAGTTAGGATTTCATGAAGAAGATATTACTTATGTCTTTTTAACACATGATCATTATGATCATAATAAAAATATTCATATTTTTGATAGAGGAAAAATTTATAGTGCTAAAAAGAATATTAAGGATTTAGATGAATATCACACATTAGAACCTTATACGCATCGTCAATTCGGTGTCTTTGATGTTTTAACATTGAGAACATCACATGATGCCAGTGATCCTATTGGATTTGTGATTTCCAGTCAGAATGAAAAGTTATTATATATGACTGATACGGGTTATGTGTCACAAAAAAATCGTCAATATATGCAAAATTTAGATTACTATATCATTGAAAGTAATCATGACATTGAAATGTTAATGGCGACAAAAAGACCGATGTTTTTAAAGAATAGAATTCTTAATGATAAAGGACATTTAAATAATGAATATAGTGCGCATTTAATGTGTGAAATGATAGGGGACAATACAAAAGAAATAGTATTAGCTCATTTATCACAGGAAGCAAATACAAAAGAAAAAGCTCTTGCAACATATGAACAAATATTTGCTAAGGAAAATATTGCTTTTTCAAATATAAAAGTAGCAAGTCAAATTGACGTTGTATCAGGAGGAAACTATGAAAATTAAATTGATTTGTGTTGGAAAATTAAAAGAAAAATATTTAGATGATGGAATCAAAGAATATTTAAAAAGAATATCAGCTTATTCAGATATTGAAGTGATTGAAGTTGCAGATGAAAGAATACCTGAAAATCCTTCATTAGCTGAAGAAACAATTGTAAAATCTAAAGAAGGAAGACGTATTTTAGATAAAGTTAAACAAGATGATTATATGATTTTATTAGATGTTCAAGGTAAAGAATTAGATTCAATTCAATTTGCTGAACGTATTGAAGATTGTATGATTAATGGAAAAAGTACGATTGATTTTGTCATTGGTGGATCATTGGGACATGGAGAAGATGTACTAACGAGAGCGAATGCACGTATTAGCTTTTCACAAATGACTTTTCCACATCAATTAATGCGTTTGATTTTAGTTGAACAGATTTATCGTGCATTTAAAATTATAAGACATGAAACATATCATAAATAACCGCATTTGATGTGGTTATTTTTTTTACAAGATATCTATAAAAATGGTATTTGTTGTTGATTGTGTAAAGCTATAGAAAATTCATAGAAGTGGATGAATATGAAATTTTTATATGACTGATAGTTATGAATTGATAGTCAAAGAAATAAAGAGTAAAATAAATATAGAAAGAATAACAGTGGGAGTCTGAAAATAATAATTTTGAGTAGTACATATGAGAGTTAATAATGATTCGGCATATGTTCATCAAGTCCCTATTTTGAAAATAAGGCTTTTTAAGTAGTAAGAAAAGTTTAGAGTTGTATAAATAAAAAAGTGAAAAGGTATTGTTTTAATCCCAAGATTGGAAGTTTTATTGATGAAGCTATAAATCATGGTGCATAGGGGTGATGCTGATGACAATTATTTGGTATTTTATTATTATGGGAATTTGTTTGGTGACTATTTTTGTTTATTATCGTAAAAATAATAAAATCTATTATGAAAATTATATGTCAGAAGGCATAGGACTAGGAATATGTGCTGGAGCCTTATTATTTCGTGATTTAGGTGTTGCTTTAGGAATTAGTTTAGGAATGATGATTGGACTGACAATAGGGATGTTCATAAAAAAAGATAAAAAAAGATAAAGGAGAATATTATTATGAAATTGGTTATTGAAAAAGATTTGAAAGCAATGAGTGAGAGTGCTATGTATATTTTGCTTGGAGCTATGCTGCAAGATAAGAGGGTGAATATTTCTTTAACTTCTGGTAGAACTCCACGTATGTTATATAAGATGATGATTCCGCTAATTAAAGATCAAGAAAAATTTAAAGATATTGAATATTATTTATTTGATGAAAATCCATATATAGGTGAAAAATATGGAACAAACTGGGCTGAGATGAAAGAAATGTTTTTTGAACCAGCACATATTTCCAAAGAACATATCCACCGTATTTCATTGGATAACTGGCAGGATTATGATTGGCAGATTAGACAGGCTGGAGGCATAGATGTGATGGTGATTGGGCTTGGACATGATGGCCATTTTTGTGGTAACTGTCCACGTTGTACACAGTTTGACAGTTACACTTACTGTATGGAATATAAAGATAAATTGGCAGTGAATCCAACTTATGGTGAAAGACCTCGACAACCTTATACGATTACAATGGGAGCTAAAAGTTTAATGCGTGTTAAACATTTAGTCATGATTGTAGATGGTCAAGAAAAAGCAGAGATATTTAAGCGTTTTATAGGAGAACCAATCAGTCAAGAGGTTCCAGCAACGATTTTGAAACTTCATCCTAATTTTACAGTGATTTGTGATGAGGCAGCAGCATCATTGTTATCTAAAAACAAAGATTTAAGATTGTAAAAGCGATAGAAAATATTGCTTTTTTGCATGAAAAAAAGACATCTCAAGGATGTCTAATATAAACGACGGCAAGTATACCATTCATTTTGCCAATAACTATAACTTAAATTAGCGACTTGGACAGGTTGCCCCGTAGATGGTGCATGAACCATTTGGTTGTTTCCAATATAAATACCTACATGGTGAACACCACTGGCTTGTCCATTACTACTAAAGAGAATAATATCGCCTGCTTGTAATTCACTTCTTGATATACCTGTTCCAGCATTGATGAGTGAACCAGTATAATGGATACGTCCTAAGTTGACTCCAGCCTGATAGTGTGACCAATTGACTAATCCAGAACAATCAAATTGTGTCCAATTAGGATTTTGAATACTGCTCCAACTGTGTCCACCACCCCATACATACATGTAACCTTGACGTGATAAAGCTTTATTTGCAATGGCTAAACCAAGTTCTTCACTAGATGTTAAGCTGTCACCAGGAGTTGTATTGTTGTTGTTTTCCTGATTATTGTTTTCATTGTTATTATTGTTATCTTCTTTTTCATCATTTTGATTTGAATTGCTTTGATTAGATTCATTTTGATCTTCACTTGGCTTTTGTGTTGATTGAGAATCAGATGGAGAAGAAGGCTTTTTATTTGGTGTTGCCTGTGTGACATTATTGACCTTTGAAGCATTTGATGCCTTTTGAATGGCTGCTAAATTCTTTTGGATAGTTTCAATAGATTCTTGATTTGCTGCTGCTTCAGAATTATTGTTGGCAATTGTTTTATTTTGTTCAGTCAGTTTAGCCTGGAATGTTTTTTGTAGACTAGCCTGTTCTTTTTTGTCGGCTTCTAAAGAATCCTTTAGATTTTTTAAAGTTGTTTCTTGCTTTTCAACTTCTTTTAAATTTTCATTAATTTGAGCAATCAATTCATTATCATAATTTGTAATTTCTTTGATATTAATGACACGACTCATAAAATCAGAAAAAGTGTCTGCTCCAAAAATATAAGTTGTAAAAATATGAGAATTTAAAGTTGTTTGCATACTATACAAACGTTCTTGAAGTTGTTCACTTTGTTTTTCAACTTCTTTTTTGAGTTTATCTATACTATCTTGAACATAGTTGAGTTCACTTTGAGCTGATTCTATTTTGGTATCAATTTGTGAAATTTTATCAGCAATTTTTGCAAGATCATCTTTTGTATCTTCAGCTTCCTTTTTAGCCTGAGAAGCTTCTTGTTTTAATTCTTTATTTTTTTCATATAAATAACTATTAAACTCTTTACATGTTGTTTGCTGATTGCTCGTTAATTTTGAAGAAGAGCATAGTTTAATATATTTGGATTCTTGACCTTCAAAATCAGTAGCATTGACTATATATGTTGATGCAAAAGCACAAGCCAGCATACTTAATGATAAAAGAGAGGCGACAATTTTCTTTTTCATCACAAGAGATTCCTCCTTTATTGCTATAATTCTATAATCTATTCTAAAGCATTTTTGGAAACTGTCAAATAAAATCAAGGAATTCTTATTGGAATATTATGGGAATTCATGTGATTATAACTATAAATTTTAAAAAAAGAAGCTCCTAAGAGCTTCTGACTACTATTGTTGATGGTTTGCAATCACACGTTTGGCAACATGTTCAGGAGCAAATTCATATCCCAAAAATTCCATATCAAAGAAGCCTTGACCTTGTGTCATTGCTCGTAAATCAACAGCATAATTCATGACTTCTTCTTGTGGGGCTTCAGCTGTAATCTTAATTAAACCATCTTCTAAGATTTCACTTCCCATCACACGCGCACGTTTTTTATTGAAATGTCCCATAATATCTCCCGTAAATTGTTCATCAATATAAACGTGTAAAGTCATGAATGGTTCTAATAAAGCTGGTTTTGCTTTTTCCATAGCTTCTTTAAAACACATAATTGTAGCTGTTTTAAATGCCATTTCAGAAGAATCGACGCTGTGATATGAACCATCAATCAAAGTGGCTTTAATACCTAAAACAGGGTACTGTGCCAAAATACCATGTTTTGTTGCTTCTACTAAACCTTTTTCTACAGCAGGGAAATAAGCTTTAGGAACGGCTCCACCAAAGATTTTTTCTTCAAAGACAAAAGGAACAGTATAATCATGTAAAGGTTCAAATGTCATTTCAACATCACCATATTGTCCATGTCCACCTGATTGTTTCTTATATTTATATCTTTGTGTCACTTGACCACGAATTGTTTCACGATAAGGAATAATAATATTATCTAAAGTGACATCAATCTTAAATCTTTCTTTTAATTTAGAAACAACACTATCAATATGGATATCACCAATACCATAAATACATTGTTGTTTTGTCTCTGGATTGTTTTCAAATTTTAATGTTTTATCTTCTTCTAGAAGTTTATTAATAGCATTTGTAATTTTTTCTTCATTAGCTTTACCTACAGGTTTGATAGCTTTACCATAGTATGGTTTTGAAAATAAAATAGTTTCATAAGTCATGCGATAATCTAAAGTACATAAAGTATCATTCGTTTGTGTATATGATAATTTAGATAAAGCACCAATATCCCCAGCATAGAGGCAATCTGTTTCAATCAAATCTTTACCTTTCATCACATAAAGTTTATTGATCTTTTCAGCTTCTTTTTTCTGTACATTAAATAATGTCATACCTGTACGAATAGAACCTGTACAAACTTTAAATAAAGAAATACGACCAACAAAAGGATCAGCAATTGTTTTAAAAACAAATAATGATGGAGCTAAAGATTCATCATAACCAATCAAATCATCTTCATCCGTTTCTTCATTATGCACAACCATAGAATTAACCATATCTCCAGCAGCACTAAAGAATGCCACCATAGAATTTAAAATGATTTGAATACCAATTTGATTTGTTCCACATAAAACAGGAATCAATGTTTTATTCATAACACCTTGACGTAATGCCCAAGAAATTTCCTCTTTTGTAAAAGGTTCTTCATTAATATATTTTTCTAATAATTCATCATTGGTATTCGCGACAGCTTCGTCAATCATGTTTTTAATAGGTGTTATTTCGTCCCACATATTATCAGGAATAGGACAAGGATGAGTCTGTTCACCATCAAAATAACGACCTTCCATTTTCGCAACATTGACATAACCTACCATTTTATGACCTTCCATGATTGGAACTTGAATCGGTGCAATCGCTTTACCATAAGTCATTTTTAAATCTTCAAGTTTTTGATGATAGGCAGCGTTAGGGTAATCTAAGCCACTAATATAAATCATTTTAGCTTTGTCATAAGCTTTATGCATTGCTTCCTTAGTACCAACACTAATACCTTCTGTAGCAGGTACAACAATTAATGCACTTTCAGCAACCTTTAAAGCCGCTTCTACTTCACCGATAAAATCAAAAGAACCAGGCGTATCTAACAAATTGATTTTACAGTTATTCCATTCAAGAGGAATAACAGATAATCCTACAGAAGAATGTCTTTTGATTTCTTCAGGTGAATAATCACTAAGGGTATTCCCGTCTTCAATTCTTCCAATACGATTTGTTAAACCAGCACGATAAGCCATGGCTTCAATCACACTGGTTTTGCCACTCCCAGAGTGACCTAACACAACGACATTTCCAATTTCGTTTGAGTGATAAGCTCTCATTATCATCACGCTCCTTTAATATTTTTTTGGAATATCTTTCTTTCATTTTAACATATTTATAATTTAATGAAAACGGTTACAGCATAATTATAGTGAAATTTATTGAAAAAGATGTTATGATAGTGTCAGGAGGATAAAACATGGAAGTAGGACTGATTATTATATTGTTTTTGTCAAATGCTTTAGCATTGGACTGTCTTTATAATCATAGAATTAAAACCACGGGAGCTTTACTGATTCTCAATCTATGTTTAACTGTCGCTTTAGCATATCAATTTGAACAAATGAATAAAATAGTACATCTATTATTAGGTTTAATAGCATTAATTGTTTTATTTTTTGGTATAAAATTTTACTTACAAAAGAAAAAAGAACAAACAATACAGAAAAATGATCGAATGATTGAAGAGAAAGAGGATAAGTTATGAAAACGATTGATTTTGAAATTGAAATGGAAAATGGAGAAGTAATGTCTGGTGAATTATATCCTGAGATTGCGCCTCGTACTGTGAAGAATTTTGTTGACCTGATTGAAAGCCACTTTTATGATGGATTGATTTTCCATCGTGTCATTGCTGGCTTTATGATTCAAGGTGGAGGATATGATAAAGATATGCATATTCATGAAACACCTGCGATTAAAGGCGAGTTTAAAAGCAATGGAATTGATAATCCTTTATTACATACAAGAGGAGTGCTTTCCATGGCACGTACGATGATTAAGGATTCTGCCAGCTCACAGTTTTTTATCATGCATGAAGATGCACCTCATTTAGATGGGGAGTATGCAGCTTTTGGAAAAATCACAAAAGGGAAACATGTGATTGATGAAATAGCTAATGTCCCAACAGATGCTCGTGATTGTCCAATTGAACCTGTTGTGATTAAGACAATGAGGTTAATTTAAGATGAAATTATTTTATTTAAAGAATTGTCCATATTGTCGTCAGGCATTAGCCTGGATCCAAGAATTGTATCAGCAGGATATAAAGTATCAACGTATTCCTTTAGAAATGATTGAAGAAAGTGAACAGAGTGAATTGGCTGATACTTATGATTATTATTATGTTCCTTGTTTTTTTGAAGGAACAAAGAAATTACATGAAGGCGCTATAACAAAAGAGGCGATTCAAAAGATATTTGATGACTATTTAAGGGAGGAAAACAAATGAGAATATTAGTAACAGGTGGCGCAGGATATATTGGAAGCCACACAGTTGTAGAATTGATGCAGGAAGGACATGAGGTTGTCATTGTAGATAACTTTTATAATTCTAAACCTGAAGCACTAGATAACATTGCAAAAATCACTGGAAAAAGACCTGCTTTTTATGAAGTAGATTGTTGTGATTTAGAAGCAATGGAAAAAGTTTTTCAAGATAATCAAATTGATGGAGCTATTCATTTTGCTGGGTATAAGGCAGTGGGTGAATCAGTTCAAAAACCAATGGAATATTATCAAAACAATTTATTGAGTACACTTGTTTTATGTCAATTGTTAAGAAAATATAATTGTAAAAATTTGATTTTCTCATCAAGTGCGACTGTTTATGGAAATCCTCACACAGTTCCTATTCAAGAAGATTTCCCATTAGGACCAACAACAAATCCATATGGAACAACAAAATTAATGATTGAAAATATATTAAGAGATATTTATATTTCAGATCATGAATGGAATATTGTTTTATTAAGATATTTTAATCCTATTGGTGCACATGAAAGTGGATTATTAGGAGAAGATCCAAATGGTATACCAAATAACTTAGTTCCGTATATTTCTAAAGTTGCAGTAGGAGAATTAGAATGCTTAGGTGTTTTTGGAAATGATTATGATACACCTGATGGAACAGGAGTTAGAGATTATATTCACGTTGTCGATTTAGCTAAAGGACATGTGAAAGCTTTAAAGAAACTTGTTGGTGATCATGGCGTTTATACTTATAATTTAGGAACTGGTCATGGTTATAGTGTTTTAGATATTGTGAAAGCTTATGAAAAAGCAAACAATGTAACAATCAATTATGAAATCAAACCAAGACGAGCTGGAGATATTGCAACTTGTTATGCTGATCCAACAAAAGCAAGAGAAGAACTTGATTGGGTAGCTGAAAAAACATTAGAAGATATGTGTAAAGATGCCTATAACTTTATTACTCATAACAAAAAATAAGGAATAGATGTTGAAGCTGTTGACTATATATGTTAACAGCTTTTTTGATGTAATTTTATATTTATGCAACGATTCATGAAAAATGATATACTTAAAGTAGATTGAGGTGAGTTAAAATGAGGAGAAGGATTTTAAAAAAGATTTATATTTTGATATTTCCTGTTTTCTACTTGATGTTGATGATGTATTATCAATACATTCGTTATGATATATTGGTTTTTATATCCCAATATAATTATTTATTGACTATCACATGGATATTCATAGGATTAGGGATTATGACATCTGTTTGGAATGGATTGTTGTTGATGGATAAAAATGATAGGAAGATGGATGTTATATGTTTGATAGTTTGGTTTATATTGATTTTTGCGGGTTTTATTTGTTTATTTATATTGCCAGAAGTTTATCCTCCAAAGATTTATTATATGCTAATAGATGGAATCCCTTTTCTTTTTTTCCTTATAGGAAATATAATGAGTTTATTAGGATATAATTTATCTTATATCCTAATGAAGAAATAAAGAGTAATCTCAAATCTAATTATTTTAAAACATTGATATAAAAAAATACGACAACGACTAAAATGTTAGTCGTCGTCGTATTTTTTATTTTTTTGCACCACAAATACTGCAATATTGATAATCTACATAAGTTTCAGTATATGTTTTTTCTTCTTGGTGAGTTTTTGCAGGTACGGTTTCATAATTTGTTATAATGGAGTGATCATTCGTATATTGATCATGACCATTAGCGTCTTTTCCTAGATAGAGTTCAGGTGGATTCGTATATCCTGTTGTTTTCATCCATTGCATTTTTTGGGCTGACCATTCTTTAAATACTTCAGGGTCTGTTGTTTCTGTCCATTTCTTACTATCCCACCAATACAATCGATATGTAGGGACTTCCTTTGAAGTTTCTGGTTCATCAATAACTGTTACTTTTTTTGTAACCTGTCTTTTGGCAGTATGGTCTTTCCATACATGTTCATGAGTTGATGATGAACTTTGGTTTGTAGAAGAACTTTTATTGGTTGTTGTCTTTTGTGAGCTTTTTGAAGTTGATTGTGTTTGAGAATTCTTTTTTGATGTTTTTGTTTGAGTATCTTTATTTGTTTCTTTTGATTTTGATGCTGAATCGTTTGAAGATTCTTGATTTTGTGATGAGTTGTTGTCAGATTTTATGGTTGCTGTGTCTTGTTCTCGTTTTGAATCAT
>X43_European_Badger__coassemble_91_pt1 | contig 12656 bp, 14 predicted proteins | sample X43_European_Badger__metabat2_high_PE_007 | metagenome-assembled genome bin X43_European_Badger | reverse complement strand
CATTCAAGAAAATAGTTTTTTATATCCTATCTTTCAAGAGAGAGGATATGTTAACAGTTTTCAACATCTAGCTATTGATCAATTAGGAAAGGGATTAAAAGCTGTCGCATACAGTGAAGATCAGATGATTGAAGCTATTGAACATATATCTTTACCGATTACAGCAGTCCAATTTCATCCTGAAGATATGTGTAAAACTGATCAAAAAATGCAGGAGATTTTTAATCAGTTTGTCGCCAAATGTTAATGCTTTTTAAGCATTGTTGATAATAAAAAATAGGTATTAGATATTTTTGTTTGGTGGATATATAATAGAAGCAGATAGGAGGTTAGAAGAGTATGAAAGATGTTAAAACATTATTTCCCGTTGGAGAAGAAAATACAGCGTTTGCTCAATATTTTATTGGTCAAAGTTATTTACAGCCCCTTGCTGAAAGTTTACCAGTAAGTAATGTCACATTCGAACCAGGTTGTCGCAATAATTGGCATATTCATCATAAAGGTGGACAAATTCTACTGGTTACTGATGGTAGAGGATGGTATCAGGAATGGGGGAAACCTGCTAGGGAATTAAAACCAGGTGATACTGTGGATATTCCTCCAGAAGTGAAACATTGGCATGGTGCTGCTAAAGATAGTTGGTTTGCACATATTGCAATTTCTGTACCAGCAGAAGGTGCTTCTAATGAATGGTTAGAGCCAGTAAGTGACGAAGAATACAATAAGTTAAAATAAATATGATATTGAAAAGGATGAAATGAATTCCGTTATTTGAAAACCATTTCATCCTTTCATTTTTATAGATGATATAATAAAGTTCTTAATTGAGATTCGTTTTCTCTAAGATACCAGCAGTAGAACGTCGCATGTGACTGGGCATCTGAAATAGGAATAATCACTCTATTTTGAGGCATGATTTCAGTTTTCATAACATAGTCAGATGTAAATGAAGGTAATGTAGACAGTTCTACTAAATCATAGAAAACAGAACGATCGTTTTGAATCAAAAATTTTGTATGGGGCATTGTTTTTTTATGCATATCATTCCAAAAACCAATATTTGACATTAATAACATTTTCTCTCCATCCATTTCCTTTAATGAGATGGATTTTTTATGAGCTAAAGGGTGATTTAAAGGTAAAGAAAAAAATAATTGTTCTTCCATAAATGGAATACTTTCAATCTGTTCATCTTCTATGTCATAAGGCATAATAATGATTGTATAGTCTTTTTCCTTTAGACCTTTGATTAAGATATGCATATCTTTAATTTCTGTTAATAATGTTCTTTGAGGATAGAACTGTGAAAATTTACGACTTAAATATGATAATGGTGCTGGCGCACATGAACCAATCGCAAAAGTATGTAGCTTTCTATCAAAATCTACAAGTTGTTTTTTCATATCTTTTGTATCATCTAAAATACGTTTTGCTAGAGAAACAGCTAATAGACCTGTTTCATTAAAAGCAATTTTATTTTTAGTTCTGTTAAATAAATTGACTTCTAACTCTTCTTCTAATTTTTGCATAGAACGTGTTAAAACAGGTTGTGATATATGAAGCTGTTTAGCTGCCTTGGATAATGTCTGACATTCTTGAAATGTAACTAAATGTTGTAGTTGTTCCAATTCTATCATATGAGGACCTCACTATTCTATTTCATTATAGCAGATTTCCATATTGATATTGTACAAAAACAGTAAAAATGCTTACAATATCATTGGAAAGAAGGTAGAAACATGATATTTTATTATACGGCAACAGGAAACTGTTTATATGTAGCAAGACAGATTGAAGAAGATCTTTACAGTATTCCACAGGAATTGAAAAAAGAAGATTTACGATATAAAGCTGATAAGATTGGGATTGTCGCTCCTATTTATGCTGGAGAGCTTCCTCAAACTGTTAGACGTTTTTTAGCAAAAGCCAAATTTGATACACCTTATTTTTATATGTTATTGACTTATGGAAATAGAGATACAGTAGCTGGTGTATGGAGTGAAAACTTTTGTAAAGAGCATGGAGTACATGTTGATTTTATTCAAACAATTAAAATGGTTGATAATTATTTACCTTCATTCGATATGGAAGAACAGATGGCTATCAATAAGCATGTAGATGAACAAATTCAAGAAGCGAAAGCTAGACTTGAAGCTCAAGAAAAGGATATACCTCAACCAACAAAAGAAAGCCAGGAAGCTTACCAAATGGTGACAAAAAGATTTACGGATCATCCTGAGTTGAATAATGGAGAAACAATTCAAATAACAGATCAGTGTGCTGGATGTACAATATGTGAGCAAGTCTGCCCTACTGGTAATATTCAAATGGTTAATGGAAAAGCTCAAAGAAAGTCAAAAACATGTGATTTTTGTTTGGCATGTGTACAAAACTGCCCATTTCATGCGATTGCGTTGAAGTTTGATAAGAATCCAAATGCAAGATATCGTCATCCAAAAATCACATTAAAAGATATAGTGAAATCAAATCATCAGGGAGGAACAGAAAAATGAAAAAAACACTTTATTTAATGCGACATGGACAAACTTTATTTAATGTTCAACACAAGATACAAGGATGGTGTGATGCCCCTTTAACAGAACTAGGAATGAAACAGGCAAAGATTGCAGGTGAATATTTTAAAAATAATCATATTACATTTGATCATGCTTATTCTTCTACATCAGAAAGAGCTTGTGACACTTTAGAAATCGTTACTGATTATCAGATGCCTTATACAAGAGTGAAAGGTTTAAAAGAATGGAATTTTGGTGTTTTTGAAGGAAAAGATGAGTGTTTGAATCCACCTTTACCATATGGAGATTTTTTCAAAGGATTTGGTGGAGATGGTGAAATGGAATTAAGAGAAAGAATGTCAAACACATTAACTGAAATTATGAATAAAGAAGATCATGAAGTCGTTTTAGCTGTTTCTCATGGTGGGGCTTGTGCTCAATTCTATCGTGCATGGGAAGAATATGCAAAAGTAAAGAAAACAGAAAGATTTTATAACTGCTGTATTTTAAAATATGAATACGAAGATGGAATTTTTACATTAGTAGAAATTATCAATCGTAATGTGACTGAATAGAGGTAGACATATGGAAGGTGCAAAAAGAAAACGCTTTTTTCAGGCTGATGTTGATCTGATTCATGGACCTATATTTCAATCATTGATTACTTTTGCTCTTCCATTACTTGTTTCTAATGTGTTCCAACAATTATATAATACTGTCGATACAATGGTTGTTGGAAATTATTTAGGTGATGTATCATTAGCTGCCATTGGATCATGTACATCTATTTATGACTTATTAGTAGGGTTTGCATTAGGAATAGGTAATGGATTGGCAATTGTTACAGCTAGAAGTTTTGGATCACAAAATCGAGAACTATTAAAAAAATCAGTAGCAAGTTCTATTGTTATTGGATTGATTGTTTCTATCGCTTTAACAACAATAGGAGTGATATGCTTACATCCTTTATTAGAATTATTAAATACACCAGTAGATATTATTCAAGAAGCTTATAGTTATATTTCAGTTATCGTGTTATTCATTATTGTGATGTTTGCATATAATTTATGTGCAGGTTTAATGCGTGCGATTGGAAATAGTGTCATGCCACTTGTTTTCCTTATCGTTTCATCTTTATTAAATATTGTATTAGATATTTTCTTTATTACACAGCTCAATATGGGGATTCAGGGAGCAGCGGTTGCGACAGTTATATCTCAAGGTGTATCTGTTATATTGTGTATTATTTATATTTTCAAAAAGACACAAATCTTATTACCGTCAAAAAGACATTTTGCAGTTGATAAAGATTTATATAAAGAATTATTAGGACAAGGTTTTTCAATGGGATTTATGAGCAGTATTGTTTCTGCAGGATCAGTCATTCTTCAGTATGGAATCAACAATTTAGGATATCTGATTATTGCGGGACATACAGCTGCCAGAAAACTCTATATGTTCTTTAATATGCCTTTTACTGCTATGGCACTTGCAATATCTACATTTGTATCACAAAATAGAGGTGCGAATCAGCGAGAAAGAATTCAAAAGGCCATGAAATATGCTTATATTTATGATGTTATCATGGCAGCTATTGTTACTATTATCATTCTATTATTTGGTTCAAGTCTTGTTAAATTAATTTCAGGTTCTAGTGAAAGTGTTGTTTTAGAGAATGGAACGCTCTATTTAACAATTGTTGCGCCATTCTATACAATCTTAGGAATTTTAATGCAGACACGTTATGCATTACAGGGATTAGGACAGAAATTATTGCCACTTATATCAAGTGTTATTGAATTTGTGGGAAAAGTCATCTTTGTCTTTCTCTTTATTCCTCAATTTGAATATATGGCCGTTATATTCTGTGAACCAGTAATATGGTGTGTCATGTGTGTACAACTTGTTTATTCTTTATATACGAACCCTTATATGCGAGGACTCAAAGAAGAATAGGAAATGCCAGAAATGGCATTTTTATATAAATCCAGTTGTAATCATTGACATTACAATTAAATGGTGCTATATTTCTAATGTAATAATAGATATTACAACGAGGAGGAAGCTATGACAACACATGATATATTAAAAATTTTACAGGAAGAGATTCATACAGTTATAATGGCAAGCGTTGATGATCGAGGCATACCGTATACTTGTGCTATTGATTTGATGCTTTTAGAAGAAGAAACGCTTTATTTCTTAACGGCAAGAGGAAAATCATTTTATCAAAGACTGATGAATCATCCCAACATTGCTTTAACAGGCTTAAAAGGTGAGGATACGATGTCTTCTATAGCGATTTCATTAAATGGTCGCGTTCAAAATATAGGTCATGAAAAATTGAAAGATATTTTTGAAAAGAATACTTATATGAATCAAATTTATCCTCATTTAGAGTCAAGAGATGCATTAGAAGTCTTTCAAATATATCAATGTCAGGGTGAATATTTTGATTTAAGTCAAAAACCCATTTTGAGACAAAGCTTTGCAGTTGGAAAAGATATATTAATGCAAGGATATAAGGTGACAGATCAATGTATGGGATGTCTCAAATGTTATCATGTATGTCCACAATGTTGTATAGACAAAAGTGTTCAACCTGTTGTGATTCAACAAAATCATTGTTTACATTGTGGAAAATGTTATGAAGTATGTCCAGCAAAAGCAATTGAGAAAGTAGGTGTTTGATATGTTTTTTGATAATTATACAGTATCTATAAAGAAGTTAGCAGAGTCTATTCAGACATGTGATGGTATTGTGATTGGGGCTGGTTCAGGATTATCTACAGCTGCTGGATTGACATATTCTGGTGAGAGATTCAAAAAATATTTTGCAGATTTTATTGAAAAATATCATTTACATGATATGTATTCAGCGGGTTTTTATCCTTATGAAACTTTAGAAGAATATTGGGCCTACTGGTCAAGACATATTTATTATAATCGTTATGTAGATGCACCAAAAAACACTTATCAATTACTTTGGCAGATTGTCAAAGATAAAGATTATTTTGTCATCACAACAAATGTTGATCATCAGTTTCAAAAGAATGGTTTTGATAAAAAAAGATTGTTTTATACTCAGGGCGATTATGGTTTATGGCAATGCTCTAAGCCTTGTCACCAACAAACTTATGATAATCAAGATATCGTTATTGAAATGCTGAACCAACAAAAAGATATGAAAATTCCTTCCTCGTTGATTCCTTATTGTCCAAAATGTGGAGCACCGATGACTATGAATTTGAGATGTGACCAGACATTTGTGCAAGATATGGGATGGCACCAGGCTTTCTTACGTTATGGGGAGTTCTTAAAAAAACATCAACACTCCCAAATCCTTTATTTAGAATTAGGTGTTGGAGGAAACACACCAGTCATTATTAAATATCCATTTTGGAATTATGTACATCAAAATAAAAAAGCTATCTATGCCAGTATTAATTTAAATGAAGTCTATTGCCCTCAAAATATCCAAAAACAGTCTCTTTTGATTCAGGCAGATATCCATGATACGATGAAACATTTATGGGAGGAAATGAGATAATGAAACAGACTGAAAGATTAACTTTTCTCGTTCAATACTTATTGGCTGAAAAAAATATAGAAATAGATATTCCTCAAGAATATGATGATTTATTTGATTTATATCGTGCTTTGGTCAATGTAAGAGAAGCTGGGGAAGTTTCACAGGAATTTATCGATATTCAAGGTCAGATGTTACAAGAGGAGAATTTAAAGAAAGGAATTGTTTCTTTTGAAGATTGTACAGATCGTATGATAATCTGGCGTGGAGATATAACCCGATTAAAAGTGGATGCTATTGTCAATGCTGCCAATAATCAGATGGAAGGATGCTTTGTCCCAAGACATCAATGTATTGATAATGCCATTCATACTTATGCAGGTGTACAGTTAAGAAATGATTGTCATCGCCTGATGCAACGACAAGGTTACTTGGAACCAACAGGACAAGCTATAATCACAAAGGCCTATAATTTACCGGCCCAATATATTTTACATACAGTAGGACCGATAATAAGAGGAACTGTCACTCATAAGGATGAGGTGTTGCTCGCATCCTGTTATGAAAGCTGTCTGAGACTCGCCGAACAATACCAAATCAAATCCATAGCTTTTTGTTGTATTTCGACTGGAGTCTTTCATTTCCCTCATGATCGAGCAGCTCAGATTGCTGTTGCAACAGTAGAGAATTATCTTAAACATTCTACAATTGAAAAAGTGATTTTTAATGTTTTTAAAGAAGAAGATGAAAGAATATATAGACAATTACTAGAGAAAAAAGGTTCACCCATGTGATATGAGTGAATCTTTTTTAAAGAAGTTCAATAATTCCATCTTCGATTTCATAAGGTGTCACTAATGGTTCAAATCTTTCAATGACGTGACCTTCACGATCTAATAGAAATTTAGTAAAGTTCCATTCTATTCTTTGAGATAAACCTGGTTTTTGATGTTCTTTTAAATATGTATAAACAGGAGATTCTAAAGGACCATTAACATCAATTTTTTTGAATTGAGGAAAGCTAACACCATATGTATCAGCACAAAAAGACATAATTTCTTCCATTGTGCCAGGGGCCTGTTCTCCAAACTGATTACATGGAAAATCTAAAATCGTAAATCCCTGCTCATGATATTTTTCATATAAGTCTTCTAGATGATCATATTGTTCAGTAAATTCACATTCTGTCGCAGTATTGACAATCAATAAGACTTGTCCTTTATATTTTGATAACTTTTCTTTTTGATTATAACTATTCATAACTTCAATATCATATATATGCATTTTTATCACCGTTTATACTATAGCAACTCATCTTTAAAAAGTCAAAATATGTGATTATAGAATTCATATTATTGTATAAAGTACTAAAAAAGAAAATTTTGTTTCATTTTACATCTTAATGAAATATTAACTTTCATTTTACGCGTTATTGATTTAGGCATTTAAGAATTATGATAATATGTTGGTGTCATAGAGATAAGGAGGAAGAGGAGTATGAAAAAATCAATGACACAATCACAAAAATTAATGACTTTTGTTTTAAGTATGTCTTTATATGGATTATCAACTTTATTTACAGAGTTGATTCCATCTTTTCAAATAGGAATTGTAGAATTGTCTGTAGAATATTTTATTTTCATTCCACTCATTTTAGCCATGCTGTTTGATCCTTTGTCAGCAGCGTTAGGAGCTGCTACTGGGGAGCTGGTTTTCAGTGAAATTATGTTAGGACAGTTTGGAGGGTTAGGAGAACTTGAAAAATTCTTAACTTTAACAATTGGTATTTATTTTGCTGGTCGTCTAGTTAAAAATCCAAGAGATATCAAGAGTGTTGCTTTCGCCTCTATTTTGGCAGTTATTATTCAGCAGTCATTAGGATGCATTGTCGATATTTTAAAAGTTCAGTTTGCTGTTGAAGATTTTGAAGCTGTTGCAGGGTTACCTGAATCTGTATTCTTTACTGAAGGTTTTGCATGCTTAAATGATATATTATTCTCTGGAATTTTATTCTCATTATTGCCATGTATGTATCTTGTGCCTAGACTATATGGGAAAATAGAACCTCTATTAGGTGTTTCTCCACGTGATGAAAATACGATTGTAGGTGATGGAGAACAAATGGGATTAAAAACTTTCGCTTTCTGTATATTAGCTTTTCTCGTTGCTATAGCTGGAGAATTTATGGCAGAAAATGGTTTAGCCATTATTGATTGGGAAGCAGAATGGGCAGGTAATAGTACAGCTATGATTATCAGTGGTCTGATAGCAGTTATTGTTATAGTATTTGCATTTTTCAAAATTAAAAATAGAAAAGAGGCTGCCGTGTGATTGAGATACGTGATTTAACATTCACATATCCAGGAGCACAACAACCCACTTTAAAAAATATTCATTTGAAAATTCAAAAAGGTGATTTTGTCGCAATTATTGGTAATAATGGTTGCGGCAAATCAACTTTATGTAAAACATTGAATGGCTTGATTCCACGTTTTATTATGGGAGAATTGACTGGGTCATTATATATTGATCAACAAGATGCCTTAAAAATGGATATTAGTGAAATTGCCAAAAAAGTTGGATATGTGTATCAGGATTTTGAAAATCAAATAGTTTGCCCAATTGTATCTGAAGATGCATCTTTTGCCTGTATGAATTATGGGCAAGAGAATTATGAAGAAAAAGTTATGAATATTCTTAAGGTTTGTGACTTATATGCCAAACGCAATGATTATATATGGCAGTTATCTGGAGGACAATTACATTTATTGGCATTGGCAGGAGCAACAGCACTTTCACCTGATATTTTAATTTTGGATGAACCGATTGCTCAGCTTGATCCAAAACATGCCAGAGAAATTTATGAAATACTCAAGGAATTAAATGAAAAATATCATAAAACAATTATAGTTATTGAACATCATACAGAATATATTGCACAATATTGTCATCATGTGATATTGATGAAAGATGGTATGATTATGTGGCAAAAACCTGTTCATGAGGCATTGACAAGAGTGGAAGAATTAGAATCATGTCATATTTTTCCACCACAAATTACACGTGCTGCTAAAAAAATGCAGGAACTTCATTTACTTGATAATCAGATTTCTTTGCCAACGACCATTGAAGAAGGATTGAAAGTATTTCCTAAAAAACAATATATGACGGATTGTACTCACGATATGAAACACCAAGATAAAGATGAACGTGTCGTTGAGTTTGTTAATGTAGGTTTACAATATAGAAGTGTCAAAGGTGAACCTTATCAATTAATGAAGGATTTTTATCTTGATATCTTTAAAGGAGATAAAATTGCTTTAATAGGTTCTAATGGTGCAGGAAAGTCTTCGCTGATGAAAATGATGGTAGGCTTACTCAAACCACAGGTTGGATATGTTAATGTCTGTGGCAAAACTACAAATAAATATTCGGCTGAAGAATTATCTCAGCATATCTCGCTCGTTTATCAAAATCCTGAGGATATGTTTATTAAGGATTGTATTCGTGGAGATATTGAATTTGCTATGAAGGAAAGACGCATTAAAGATTATAAACAAAAAGCACAGCAACTCATTGAATTATTTGATTTGAAAGATATTCAAGAAAGAGATGGACGTCTGATGTCAGGTGGACAAATGCGTAGAGCTTCGTTGGCTATTGGAGTTGCATTAGAACCATCTATATTATTGTTGGATGAACCAACAGCAAATCTTGATATTGCAACACGAAAAGAAATTATGAAAACTTTGGATATTTTAAAAGATGTTGTAGAAACAGTTGTTATAGCAACGCATGATATGCAACTTGTCTGTGATTGGGCAGAGCGTATTATTGTATTATCATCAGGCTATATTATCAAAGATGGTCAAAGACATGAAGTATTTAGTGATAAATACGTAAGAGAAATGGTAGGTATTGAACCACCGGAAATTTTTAAGATGGGTGAAGCATTAAATATACGTTGCTATGAAATTGATGAATTTGTTCAAGCTTATATTTAGGAGGAGTCGCCATGCATAAAATAACACAAAGTTTATTAGATAAGTTTACTATTGATTACTTGCGCAATCAGGTCCTTAAAAATGCATATGGTAACGATGATACTGTGATAGCAGCTTTAGATCCAAGAGCATTATTATGCTGGTATTTGTTTTTTGGATTAGTACCCTGGTTTATAAATGATTTATTTATTTTATTTGGCATGTTTATTTTTGTGGCAGTGACTACAAAATTAGCGAAAATAGCACCACTTGTTTTATTCTTGTTTTGTTTAGGTGTATTTTGTCAAACAGGTTATTTATTTGTTGCAGCATTATTTTTTGGTGGTAATTTTTCAACATTATATTCATTGTTAATAATGACACTTAAAGTCGCTGTCAGTTCTTTAGCTTCTATAACGGTTTTTTCAGGATTAAATCCAGATCGTTTAGCAACAGGGTTATTATATTTTGGTTGCCCTGATCAATTATCTTTTAGTATTTCTTATGCTTTTCGTATTTTACCTATTTTGATGGAAGAATTCCAAAATATTTTATTGTCATATCGTTTAAGAGGACATTCACCATCTAAAAAGACATGGATAGGAAAGATAAAGTATTTGATTTATCAAATTAAAATCATTATATTATCATTTTATCCATTAATGCTAAATACAGCTAAACGTTCTAGAACGACAGTAGAAGCATTAGAATTGAAAGGATACCGTTATGCCAATGAAAATAAAATCGTCAGAAAGAAGAAAATGAATTCTTTAAAATTGAGAAAGAATGATTTCATTTTTATTGCTATATCAGCTTTATGGATGATTTTATGTTTTATTATTGTTGCTTTTTATTTAGGAGGTAATATATGAAAATAGATTTTCATACACATGGTAAATTAGCAAAAAAATTGCCTTTTTCAGCACAATATACAGATTATATGATTGAAAAAGCACATCAAAAAGGATTAGATGCTATTTGTCTTACAGAACATTTTAATACATTATCTTTTGCTGAAATGTATCAATATATTTATACAACATATCCTCATATTGGAGATTGCTGTATAAGTCCTAAAGGACTTATGATTTTCTTTGGTATGGAAATAGATATACAGGAAGGAGGGCATACTTTAGTTATAGGAAGATATCATGATATTGTAGAAATCAATAAAAAGCTGGAGACTCATAAAATACCAGGACAGTTTTTACAATTTGATGAGCTGGTTTCTTTAATTCGTCAATATGATGTTATATTTGGTGGGGCACATATCTATCGTGAAGGAGGACATATTTTTGAATTAGCACCTGAACAACTTCAATGTTTTGATTTTTTTGATTTAAATGGGAAAGATTTGGCTTGTTATGGATTAGAAATGAAGGAGCGTATATATACTTTTGCCAATCAATATCATAAACCTGTATTATCAGGAAGTGATACACATCAAGCAACACAATATGGATGTATCAAAACACATTTTTATCATCATTTTCATACAATAGATCAATTGAAAAAAGAAATATCACAAGGAAAATATACAATAGAAATATCTGATAGCATAAATATACAGGTTGAAGATGCTGCACTACAAAAAAGACTTCTTAAAGAAGTCTATCGATTAGGTGGCGATTATGTTTCTCTATTATAATACAAAGACATATCATCTTTGTATTTTTATTTTATAGTTTTCTTTTAATTGATATATATCTTCTACTGCCTGAGTATACTCTTTTCCCCCTTTTTTAGCAACTTCAATAATTAAAGCATCAATATATGCCATTGGAACAGCCATAGAATGATATTCATGATTTTCACCACGATATACATAAATATTATAATTAGCCATTTGACTTGTATCATCAATGAGGCGACTTGACATCATCATAGTAGGACAATTGATTTTTTGACAATATTCAAGAAGGATTTGAGCTTCTACAGGAGTCTTTAAAAAACCAAACATAATAACAAAGTCATCGAAATGAATCATAGGCATAATTTCAAAAATTTCAGATCCACTTGAAGGCATAATAACGACATTTTTTTGAAATCTGCGTAAACGAAAAGATAAAAGCTCTGCAAGACAAAGAGATGCCCCCTTAGCAAATACATAAATCGTTTTCGCTTGAATAATATGATTAACAATGGCATCTATTTCATCTTTGTTTAAGTGTTCAATTGTTTTTTGAATATATTCATTTTGTAAAGATAAATAATGACTGACAGAATGCTCCTGTGTAAGTGTGGAATTCATTTTATTAGCAGGAGATAATTGTTCTGTCATATGTATTTTCATATCTTTAAAGTTTTGATATCCCAGATGTTTAGGTAAACGAGAAATAGTTGCCTGAGAAATATGTGTTTTTTCTGAGATATCTTGAATTGACATATGAGAAAACTGATGAATGTTTTGAAAAATATAATTAATGAGCTTTTTTTCGTTTTTTGTGAGTTTTTCTGTTATTTGAGGATTTAAATTCAAAATAATCATCTCCTTAATCATGTATTATATCAAACATCTTGCTTTAAAAATATCTGTTTTATGTAAAATTTAAAAATGATTGACATTTCATAACTTGTAGTTTATTATATAACTGTTCAAAATAAAACAGTTAAGGAGAGAACTATGAA
>X43_European_Badger__coassemble_89_pt1 | contig 12689 bp, 16 predicted proteins | sample X43_European_Badger__metabat2_high_PE_007 | metagenome-assembled genome bin X43_European_Badger | reverse complement strand
GATAAACATCTTATACCTGAAGCTTTTGAAAAAGTGAATGAATAAGAAAGGAAAGACTTACATGAATATCTAACAATGTAAGTCTTTTATATTATAAAATACTTGACTAAGTCAATTAAATGGTATATATTTGACTTAGTCAAGTAAATAGGAGGGATTTATGATTGATTCATTTGCATTTTATATAACGCTTTTAAGAAAGCAATTTACAAAATATTGTAGTGAGAGATTAAATGAAATTGGTGTAAGTTATGGTCAATTATATATCATTATTTATATTGGTAAAAAAGGGTCATGTTCGCCTAGTGAAATCTCACAGGCTTTAAAATTAGATGCTGGTCATCTGAATCGTACAATCAATAAACTTGTAGATAATGGTTTTTTAATACAAAAACCAAATGAAAAAGACAAACGTGCAAAAATATTATGTTTGACTTTGGAAGGTGAAAATGTTTTTCATTTTAGCCAAGATTTATTTCATGAATGGGATGAACAAATATTAAAGTCATTAAGTTATGATGAACGCCAACAGATGATCAACATATTAAAGAAAATCACAAGAGAAGGAGAATAGATTTGGAAAAGAAGACAAAGATATGGTTGCTTGTTGCAATAGCCATCTGTGCACTTACAACATGTATAAATGTTGTTGAAGCAAGATGGATAAGTGTTGTTTTAGCAATAGTTGCTACTATAGGATTAATTGAGCTACTGTTGAGAAATGACAACCGTGGATTTTATTTAACATGTATATGTTATGTATTTTCATTTATATATAGTGTTATAAGTAGTATAGGAAGTTCACAAATGATTATTTTTATAGTGATGTCATTTGTGGGTAGTGTTTTTATTCCAGGTATTACAGCTATGTTTTTAGTTAAAGATAAAATATTAAGGAGATAAGGAGAAACAATATGAAAGAATTAAATCATTTTATGAGTGTATTAACAGGAAATTTTGATAATCAGGAACAATTTGAACAAAAAGAAAAAGCAGGAATTGCTTATCCATATGCGCGTCATGTCAATACGATCTGTAATGATAAGATAACAGATCTTCCAGATGATTTTCAGGGAATTTTTATGGTTGAAGAAAGTTATTATACGATGGATGGACAAACACGTGCGACACCACATTTGTTTTTATTCACTCAAGAAGGACAAGATGTTCAATTAACATCTTATGAATTACCTGATGGATATGATAAAGATAGTTTTACGTATCAGCAAATGAAAGAAGTATCTTATAAAAGATTAAATTTATCAGAAAAATTTACACCAGCGATTTATCATTACACTGGGAAAGTATGGGAAGGTGGAAGTGACAGTATGTTTTCACCGGTATTAAAATTTCATTTATTTGAAAGATTTTGTGAAGATTATTTAGAAGTTGATGAATCAATGGAAGTTCGTGGAAAAAAAGTATTTGGATTTGACGAACCGATAATTTACAAGAGAAAATAAATATCTCTATATATATGATTATTTCTATAAATTCTGTATATTCTTAGAATCTTTGTCCATGCTATGTATGTGGAGGTTAGAATATGAAGAAAATTTTGGCATTACTTTTATGTATGAGTTTTTTTACTGGATGTAGTACAACCAATGATTCTGTTGATGATACAGCATCAAATAATCCAGTCACAGATAATACAACACCAAATGATAACAATACATCAAAACCTGATCAGGCGGAAGATTGGTATACAAAGTTTGAAAATGGTTTAAAGGATGGAAATATTAATTATTCGTCTAAAAATGTATTAGATGCATCAGATGTGGGTGGTGTTGAAGGTTATCGTTATGTGACAGCTAATGGGAATATTGATGTTTATCGTTATGATGATGGTGATGAATTTGATCGTATCATGAGTGAAAAGACAATTGGTGATGATAAGAAAAAAGTAGAAGTGAATGATCATATGGTTATTGTGTCAGATGGTCTATCAGAAGATGTATTAGATGTTTTTAGAAATTTAAAATAAATGTATGAGTCTTGTAGAAATACAGGACTTTTTATATGGTATTATGATGTGATGATTTGATGATAAAAAAACTTACAGCATCACGCTGTAAGCTTCAACTATAATAAGTCCAGTAATTCTTTTAAATCATGAATGATATAGGTGATATTCATATCCTGAGGCTCTTCAATGCAATGAGGATTATACCAGCAAGTATCAATACCTACATTGATACCACCTTGGATATCACTAGATAGAGAATCGCCAATAATTAAAGTTTGATCTAAATCTATGTTTTTCATCTTTTTAAAGCAGTAATCAAAGTATTCTCGAGTTGGTTTTTGATAACCAATATCTTCTGATACAAAAATATCTTGAAAATACTGATCAATACGTGTTCCTTTTAAACGACTATATTGAGTTTTAGATACACCATTTGTTACAACGTATAATGGATATTTTTGATAAAGCTTTTCAAGTATATCTCTAGCATGAGGTAAAAGAAAATATCCTTCACCTAAGGCATCCTGATAGTCATCTTCAAAAGCAATGCCATCTTCATCAATGCCAAATTCTTGAAATAACTGTACAAAACGTGTATAAACAATTGTTTTTTTATCAATGAGTCCATTCTCAAAATCTTTCCATAATTGTTTATTGATTTGTTCATATCTTTGATTCATCTGTTCAGTGAGGATAATATTATATTTTTGAAATGTATTGATAAGTGCCTGTTCTTCTGCTTTGTTGAAATCTAACAAAGTTCCATCTACATCAAATAACAAATATTTATATTTTTTCATGATATCAACCCCTTGTCACCATATTATACTGATAAAAGTGCTTTATTGACAATGAAAAATAATAAAAATATAGTATAATGAATATGGTGAAGAAGAATGAAGAAAAAAATCAAAGAAGTGATTGTTGTAGAAGGAAAAACAGACACAGCAGTGATTCAAAAATTATTTGATGCAGATACAATAGAAACACATGGTTTAGCTTTAGATGAAGCAACATTGGACTTGATTGAGGAATTCGAAAAAACAAGAGGAGTTATTATTTTGACCGATCCTGATTATCCTGGTATGCGCATTCGAAATATGATTATGGAAAGAGTTCCTCATGTTAAGCAGGCTTTTGTAGATAAAAAAGATGCTATTGGGAAAAAGAAATTGGGGATTGCTGAAGCAAGAGAAGAAGCTATTATACAGGCATTAGAAAATGTTGTGAGCTTTTCTAAAGAAAGTCAGTCATTGACATGGGAAGAATTTATTTCTTTAGATATTATTGGTGATAAACAAAAAAGATTGGCTATCTATGATTTGTTTCATCTAGGTTATGGAAATGCGAAAACATTATTTAAAAGATTAAATATGGCATCCATTACAAAACAAGATATTCTTAATAAATTAAAAGCATATAACCTTCAATGATTATATGCTTATTTTTATGCGTTTTTAATGAGATTGATTTTTTTCACTTGTGAAACACCAGTGATAACTCTGCTTTGACTTAAAGCCTTCCATACAGGAAGAGTGATACAAAAATCAATAGAGCTGTGAATAATAGTTCCTAATCCTACTAAACCAAAAATCATATAACAGAACATTTGGATATCCATCCCATTTCCATAATAGAAAGGAATCACAATAATCATTTCTCCAATGGCATGAATCAATGCAATCACAATATTAAACTGTAATGTTTTGATTGGTTTTTCAAAAATTTGTGGATTCTTTTGCGCATATTTTGCACCTAGATAAGCCCAAATGACATGAGTAAGAGCTCTCATGACAACAACAAATGGGAAACCTGCCATAAAGAAACCAAGTGTTGTACCTAAAGCAACAGCAATGGCTACAGCTGGACTAATAAAGATGGCAATCATGACAGCAACATGTGAAGCTAAGGTAAAAGACATTGGTCCAACAATAATTTTAGGCATTAACATAGGAATGACTGTTCCTACAGCAATTAATAATGAAGCTAAAACGAGTACTTGCATATGTTTATGTGATTTCATATTTCTACATCTCCTTGTCAATTAATGTGTCAAGACACATGTTATGACTTATTATATTCAAAAAAGAAAATGTGTCAATAAAAAAGAAGAATTAAATCCAATGTCATTAAGTTAAGATGACAATATTTAACCAGGAATTGTATGGAAATATATTTTTCCTGGTTTTTAATATTTACTCAAGCTCAAAAAGTGTAGTCTTGAAACTACATCTGTCAAGGTATATAATAAACTATGTTAGTTATATCTATAGTTAAAGCATACGACAGTCTTTGGCTTGACATGTCGCTTGTATTTTCTGTTGGGTCGAATTGGCAGAATCTCTTTAGCTATCAGATACTCTACAGGTGGATTCTTTCCACCTTTTTTTCTTAGAAACTCTCTGATGATATGTATAGATTTTGTAAAATTAACCCGATATGTATATTTGTTTCTGTCCTTTTTAGGAATCTTTATTTCCTGTACAATCCTTTGACAGAAATTATACATGATCATACGTGCATAGATTTCCTGCTGTATGAGTTTTCTTTTCTTGGCATGCAATGCATTGAGTCCAATGGCATACTTGAGTTCTCGAAAAGAAGTTTCCTCGCCCCATCTCATATTGTAGATTTCACGGATTTCTTCCATTGAGAATTCCTCTCTGCTTAAATTGGTAATAATAGTTTCATATTTATCATCGGATATTTTGAATCTCACGACCCTACAGTTGAACTCATACCAGGGATTCTCTTTGTCCATAAAATCAAATCTCATTGATTTGGTAATAATTTTATATATTTCAGGACAGGCTTTTGTCATTTTTGTTTGTTTTAAGGTCAGCATTCTAAACACATCAACATCAAACTCACCATCAGGAAATGGTCCTAGTGACTTGGTGATGCTAGTCGTAGATTCAATGTCTTTAACACGAATGATATATTTATGTCCTGAGTGTACAACATGTTCAAAACCATTGTAGGATTCATAGCCTCTATCGGCAATGAAGATGGCTTTCTGTCCATCATATCTGTCAACAAGTTGACAGAAAGCATCATTTTCGTCTTTTTTGGCTTCACCCTGAATGATAATATCATCATATGTACGTTCTAATAGATCATAACTGGCATTCAAATGATAGGGAGAGTAAGGTTTTGCAAGAGTGCCATGTCTTAATTCAGTTGTTTCATCGTCAAAGATGGTATTGTCAATAGGCAGTTCACTGCCATCAATGGCCAATAGCCTGTAGCCATGAAATAACTTTTTTTTGAAAGTTTTTTTGTTGAATCCATCAAACAAAGCTTTGAAAGCTTCAGGCTTGATCTTGCTTCTGGCCTGAACAAAGGCAGAGGCAGAAGGAGTATCAATAGAAAAGTCATTGAATTTGAGAAGTTCATCCTTGATGGAAGAAGCGCCCATGCAAAGGATAATCTTCATGATAGTTTCAAAATCAAGCTTTCTGTTTCTGGTAAAATCAGCATCAGGATTGACACAGAAGATAGAACAGACCTGAGAAAGTGTTTTGATATTGTGAAAAAGGACGTTTTTAAGATGTTTATAGCTATTCATGATCAAGTACCTCCAAGATATACCTATAAACAATTGGCCTATTATCAATAAAAAATTGATAATAGGCCGCACACTATCGTTGCAATGTCAATACTTTTCTTTGAAAAATAATAAAAAAAGAGAGAGGGTATATTTGCAATATAACCCTCGAATGTCATTCAGTCCTTAACTTAATGACATTGGAATTAAATCTCCTTCTTAAATAAATATCCTTTTTCATCTAATGCACTGACAATACGTTGATATGTGTCTTCATTTGGACATTGAATCGTGTGTAAATGCAAACCATCAGTTAACTGACTTAAAGGTTTAGCCTGATTGTTATTGACTTTTTTTATAAATTGATCAACATCATAACGAGATGATAAATGTAATTTACCAGTGAGTTGTCCATAGACAGGATGATCCACAATAACATCAATAGCACATCCACCTAAATCCACAATCGTATATAATTCATCAGCCATTTGTTCTTGAGAGTGATTGACCTCAATGGTATAAGTTTGATTTTGTTGTTTAGAATCTAATATATAACCTCTTGGTCTCGCAATAATATTGGTTCCACTGGCACGTATTAATGCCACATCACCGACAATGATTTGTCTGGAAACGCCAAGTTTTTTTGCCAGTGTAGATGCTGATATAGGCTTATTGCTTTTTTTGATTTCTTCAATAATTTTTTCTTTTCTATCCATAATGTTTTACCTCACAACAAATTATAAATGATTTCAACTATAAAATAAAGTAGAATAAGTCTATAAGATGTCGTTGGTGTCATATCTATTTACAATGGTATAAAAAGGCATAAAATGAAAAGTGAAAGGAGAGAGGTAATATGAAAAAAAACATTTCTATCCAAATTAAAACCGTTTCTTGGCACTTTTCAATTGCATTTAGATGAAAACACAGAATTCGATTATTTTATTGTTTTTAAAAATGCAGATAATATTTCTTTGAAAGTATTCAATCAAATGGGAAGATGGACTCATTATGGTCAAAAATCAGTGAGAGGTTGGTCCTCTTTATCTAAAGAACAAATCAAAGCATTTGTTGTGGAGCATTTGAACTGTAAAGATGATGAATTTGAAGTTTTCAATGCTCATAATGAATTATTTAGAATGAGATTTTAAAGTTATATAAAAAGGAGGAATCATTAATGAAATATATTGTAGGTAGACCTAAAATCAAAACAGCTTTCACATATGTTTTGTTTATTTGTGCTTTTGGAGTCAGTATATTTATTGCTGATGCATGGGAAGGAATGCAAATTGTAGGTATACTGATTATTTTAGTAGGAATATTGATTGTTTTTCCAGGTATCAGTTATTGTGAGTTGATGTGGAAAGTTGATCAAAATGTTTTACAATACACTTATCATGATAATATGCTGATGAAGATTTCGTCTTTCTTTAAACATCTTTTGCATACGCATCGTTTAGAATATCAAATGACAATAGAACTCAGTCAGATTGATTATATCGCTATCACATATGCGAAAGTTCCACGTTTACCTTATGGAGCCATTGGTTATGATGTCTGGTTTCATGTGCATATGTATGATGGCTCTATATATAGCTTTATAGCTTTAACATTATCAGGTAGAAAGGATTTTAATCAGGCTGTAGATTTTATGAAGGAACAAGGTATTCATTTTAAAGATGGTTATCATATCTTGGATGCGTTACATTCTCATGAACATCTTTCTTATTACTTAGAAAGAATAGATAAGGAGCAATCAAAATGATTAGAGTCAGCATTTCTTCAAAAAATAATCAAGTGATTCAACAATTATTTGAAAAGTTCTTTCAAAAAGAACAGTTAGAATATCAAATTGTTCCTTATTCAAAAAATACGCATCAGGATATTTATATTTTTGAAATTCACCAAAGAGAAGATTTAAAACTGATTGAAGATCAACCACATTTTGATTATGCATTGTACTATGTGATTGGTCCTAAAGACTATGATTTGATTAGTGAATGTATGAGATTAAAAGTGAATCTTTATTTTTCAAAAGAGTCATTAACAGAAGACTTCAAAAAGTATGAAGTGACTATGCTTCATGATATTCAGGATAAATTTCAATACTATCAATACCAGAGAAATGGAATTATATCTCAAATTCGTTTATCACATATCTATTATGTAGAATCATTAAGACATTCTATTATTATTCATTCTATTAATGGCACAATGGTAGAAAGAAAAAACTTAAAAGCTTTTCTAGATACAATTCAATCATCACAGTTTATCCAAATTCATAAATCATTTATTGTCAATAAACAATGGATTCAAAATATTTTTTCTGATCATGTTTTATTAAAGAATGATGAAACATTACAAATTGGTAGAGCCTATAAAAGTCATATTCAATTATTATAAATTATAAAGACAAGGAGGGATTGATATGTTTTGTATAAAAACGGATATGGGCATGACTGCTATTCAAAGATATATCAATAAAAAAGCAACAAAAGGCTATTGTTTAAAATCAATCGTTCCATTTATATTATTTCCACCATTACATTTTCTGGTGTTTACTTTTAAAAAATCAGATAAAAAACAGATTGGATATCTTGTTGAATATCAAAGATTCGAAGATGATTCTTTAGAAAAGACATATATTCAAGATATGAAAGATCAGGGATGGACATTATTTACAAATGTGCCTGTCAATTTTAGAAATAGCGGTGAATTTATTTTTTATACAGATCAAGCTTCATTAATATCACAGATCAAAGTCACAAGAGAAGATTTGATAAGAGATGCACAATTACAATTTCAACATGGTTGTATTTTAGCTTGTTTATTTGTTATCTTTTTTTCAATCTTTTCCCTTTCAAATTATACAAATACTTTTCTAGGATTTGTATCTCATTATTTCTTTTTGATTATAGCATTAGCGACAATCCTATATGCATCTATTAAATATATTTTAATCAAAAAATCAATTCTCAAATAATGTGGAGTTGAGGTCAGTTTCAAAAAGTATCATTCAAAACTTTGGGTTAAGATTGATACTTTTTTTATTGCCTGAAACAGGTTGCTTTTCTTTTGGATGAAATTAGATTATAATAAGTTTTAGGTGAGAGAATGAAAGATATTGCAAAAAAAGCGAATACAATGTATTTATTAGAAAAATACAATATGAAAGCCACAAAGAAGTTTGGACAAAATTTCTTAATAGATTTAAATGTTATTCAAAAAATTGTGGCTTGTACGCCTATTGATCAACAAACTTGTGTTATTGAAATTGGTCCAGGAATAGGAGCTTTAACAGAACAATTGTCTTATCAGGCTGGTCATGTTGTGAGCTATGAAATTGATACAAGATTAAAAGATGTCTTAAATGAATCACTGCAAGAATGTACCAATGTAGAAGTTATATTTCAAGATTTTTTAACAGTTGATTTAAAACAGGTTGCTCATCATAATAAGCAACATTATTCAAAAGTTTGTATTGTAGCAAATTTACCATACTATATTACATCAGATATTTTAGAACATATTATCACGTCTCAGGCTGATGTTGATAGTATACATGTTATGGTTCAAAAAGAAGTGGCACTGAAATTAACAGATGCATCTTATCATAGTCCATTGACTTTTATGATAGAAAGTATAGGTCAAGCTTCTTTAGATATGACAGTTTCTAAAAATGTATTTTCACCTGCTCCAAGAGTCGATAGTGCAATTTTATCTATTATGATGAAAAAGACATATAACCCACTTTTAACTCAGATTTTAAAACAGGCTTTTACACAAAAAAGAAAAACAATCTATAATAATTTAAAAGGATTGTTTTTAGAGGATACAGAAAAAATATTAAATGAATGTGATATTGATTTAAAAACAAGACCAGAACAATTAAGTGTTGAAGATTATATAAAACTCACACATTATTTATAAATTCATATGATATATGGGTGAGGTTTATGAAAATTGGAGATTATGTTGTCAGGAAAAAATATAATCGCGATATATTATTTGAGATTTTTGATATTAAAGATAATATTTATTATTTAAGAGGTGTAGAACTGAGGTTGATTGCAGATAGTGAGTTGGATGATTTAGAGTTGAGTGAAGTTCAGCCACAGCTAGAAGATGGTTTTGTGATGGAAAGACATCCTGTGATCAGAGGAAAAGTTTTACATCTTGATGGTGATGAAAAATATTTGAAGATGTGTCAAAAGAAATATGAGGAATTAAAGATTAGGGCTGATTGTTATTATATGAAAGAAAGTGAGATGCCTGATCGAGTGATAGAATTATTAGAGAAACACAAGCCTCAGATTTTAGTCATTACTGGACATGATGCGTTAAGAAAGAATGCCGATAAAAGTATAGGACAGAATTATCAACATTCATTAGATTATATGGCAGCAGTGAAAAAAGCACGTTTATATCAAAGTGACAAAGATGCCTTAATTATTATTGCTGGGGCATGTCAATCGTATTATGAAATGTTACTGGCGAGTGGAGCTAACTTTGCTTCCAGTCCTAAACGTATGAATATTCATGCTTTAGATCCTGTTTATATTGCCAGTCTGGTTGCTAATGAGAGTGTGAGGAATTATTGTGATATTGAAGATATTATCAATCATACATCGCATAAACAAAGTGGTATGGGTGGTATTGATACAAGAGGTGTCGCCAGAAAAATATATCCAACGAGAGGATGAGAGAAATGAAAATAAGAGCTTATGCAAAGGTCAATTTAGCATTAGATGTTGTCAGAAAAAGAGAAGATGGGTATCATGATTTAGAGATGATCATGGCACCTATTACATTACATGATTTAATTTATATTGAAAAGATTGATCATGGTATTCAAATCACTGCAAATACCAATCGTATGCCAACAGATCAAAGAAATATCATGTATAAAGTTGCACAGTTACTCATAGAACGTTATCAAATTCCTTATGGAGTCAAGATTCATATTTATAAACATATTCCTACACAAGCAGGACTCGCTGGAGGAAGTGCGGATGGTGCAGCTGTTTTAAAAGCGATGAACCAAATCTTTCAATTAAATCTATCATTGGAAACATTGGCTGATATTGGTAAAGAAGTAGGAGCAGATATACCATTTTGTATTTATGAAAAAACAGCTTTAGTGAAAGGAATTGGAGAAAAGCTTGAATTTATTTCAAAGGATTTTCATTGTTATGTACTGTTGGTTAAACCTAAAAAAGGAGTATCCACAAAAAAATCATTTGGTATGTTAGACTTAAAAAATGCTGAGCATCCTCCAATCATGGATATGAAAGAAGCTATTGAAAATAATGACTATCAGGGGGTTGTCAAATGTTTAGGAAACACTCTAGAAGAACCATCTTTAAAGATAGTCCCTGATATATTAAAAATTAAAGAAGAAATGAAAGAATTAGGGTTTGATGGCGCTTTAATGTCTGGAAGTGGTTCTTGTGTATTTGGTTTAACTCAAGATCAGGAGTTGTTAGAAAAAGGGTATCAGTTCTTTTTGAATAGATATGCTTTTGTCAGAAAAACAGAGATTTTAAATAAGGATTCACTAAAGTTATAAATAACTAACTTTTGTTTTTGTAAAAAAGTATGGAAAAATATGGGTATGAACGAAAGTATTTCCCTGTTTCCTCTTTTTTTTTATATATTTTTTTGTTAGAATAGTGGCGATAAGGAGAGAAAAAAATGAAAGTACATGCTATTGTATTGGCTGCTGGTAAAGGCACAAGAATGAAGTCTGATAAACCAAAAGTAGTACATGAAGTATTATATAAGCCAATGATTAATCATGTTGTAGATGAATTAAAGGCTTTAGGTGTAGATGAAACAATTGTGATTGTTGGTCACGAAGCTGATCAAGTCAAAGCAATTGTGGATGATGTCACTTTTGTTGATCAAACAGAACAACTTGGTACAGGTCATGCTGTATTGCAGGCTAAAGATATTTTAGCTAATCGAGATGGAATGACTCTTGTTTTATGTGGTGATGCACCATTGATTCGTAAAGAAACATTAAAAGAATTTATTGCGTATCATCAAGAACATCATAATCAGGCAACAATTATGAGTGCTGATTGTGATCCAAGTACGCATTATGGAAGAATTATTAAAGAAAATGGTCAAGTCACAGGAATTGTGGAATTTAAAGATTTATTAGAAAGTCAAAAAGATATTACTGAAATGAATACTGGAGAATATTGTTTTGACAATAAAGCATTATTTGAAGCATTAAGTCAAGTGACAAATGATAATGCGCAAAATGAGTATTATTTGACTGATGTTATTGGAATCATGAATCATCAAGGTTTAAAAGTAGATGCTTATAAGATTGATGATTTTGATGAAGTTGGTGGTATTAATGATCGCGTAGCATTAGCTCAGTCAACACAGTTTTTAAGAGATCGTATTAATCGTGAACATCTTTTAAATGGAGTGACGATTGTTGATCCATCTAATACGTATATTGGTAGAGATGTTGTGATTGGACACGATACAATTATTGAACCAGGATGTATTATTAAAGGGAAAACAGTGATTGGAAGTCATTGTCATATTGGACCATATTGTGAATTTACAAATATGGAAATTAAAGATAATGTTGAAATTAAATTCTCTGTTTTAAGTGATTCAATTATTGAAAGTGGTGTAGATATTGGACCATATGCAAGATTGAGAACAAATTGTCATATTCATGAGAATGCACATTTAGGTAACTTTGTAGAAATGAAAAAAGCTGACTTTGGCGCAGGAAGCAAGGCTTCACATTTAACTTATGTAGGAGATGCTCAGGTTGGTCAAGATGTTAACTTTGGTTGTGGAACAATTACATCTAACTATGATGGTAAAAATAAATCACTCACAAAGATTGAAGATAATGTCTTTATTGGATGTAATACCAATTTAGTAGCTCCTGTCACAGTGAGAAAGAACGCTTATATTGCAGCGGGATCAACAATTACTAAAGAAGTTGACGAAGATGCGATGGCAATTGCGAGAGCTAGACAGGAAAATAAACAAGGTTATAGTAAGATATTAAAAGAAATACGTGAAAAAGAATACGAAAGACGAAATAAAAATAAAAAATAAGGAGAATATGGGGTAAAAATGAAAAATAACATAACAATATTTGCTTTATCATCTAATCAGGAATTAGCTCATTCACTG
>X43_European_Badger__coassemble_62_pt1 | contig 14031 bp, 13 predicted proteins | sample X43_European_Badger__metabat2_high_PE_007 | metagenome-assembled genome bin X43_European_Badger | reverse complement strand
ATGTCGAGTAGAACTCGACTCCCTCCCTTCATTTCATTTTATAAGCGAGGGTTTCGATTTCCCTCACAGAACCGTACGTGCACTATTTACGCATACGGCTCTTCACACTTAACGTTCGTTAATAGCCTCTTGTCACGTACAGTCTTGGAACCTTCAATGGTATGTGCTTCATAAATATAATCAGTCTCTTCCAGCTAATAGGTCGTTGACTTCTTCTTCGCATGCTCTTCATAAAATGATACTTTGCGTATTCATAATAGCTTCTTATCCCTATGTAGTTACTGAAGATTCCATAATATGTATAATGCCCTACCAGTTTCTCATTGAGCTTCTTTACAATCTTGACCATTGGTTCGTGCATATTCTCATATATCCACTTCTTTAGTCCTGCTTTCTTTTGCTTGAGTTTCTTTTTGCTTGTTCTAAAGACAACTCGCTATTTGTTATTTCTGGTCTTTCCATTTATGAATGTGAACCCTAGAAAATCGAATGTCTCCTTTGTTCCTTTATATTTCCCAAATGGCAGTATTCTTGTTTTCTCTCTTTCGATTTCTAGTCCGAATTTTGCCATTCTTTCCTCTAGTTCTACTATGAATTTCCTTGCCTCATTTTCATACTGAAACATGGTCACAAAGTCATCCGCATATCTCACCAGATATACTTCTCCTTTGTATTTTCTCTTGATTCCCTTGGCATACCAGTCATCCAGTACATAGTGCAGATATACATTTGCCAGTACTGTTGACATAAGTGAGCCCTGTGGTGTTCCTTTATCGCTTGTTATGACCTTTCCTTCCTCTAGTATTCCTCCTATGAGAAATCTTTTGATGTATCTAAGGAAATTCTTATCAGCGATGTCATGCTCCAGAAATTTCATCATCCATCTGTGGTCTATATTGTCAAAGAATCCTTTGATATCACAGTCCACTATATAGTTCACTTTATTGAACATGATATGATGATTGACTCTGAGTACTGCATCATGTGCTCTTCTCTTCGGTCTGAATCCGTATGAGAAATCATAGAATTTCGTTTCGTATACACCTTCCAGCACTTCCTTCATGACTCCCTGTACCAGCCTGTCCTCATACGATGGTAGTCCTAGTGTTCTTTTCTTTCCATTTCCTTTGTCAATATATACTCTTTTTACGGGCAATGGTCTGTAACTGAACTGCTTCATTCTTTGTATGAGACTATCGAGGTTTGTTTCCAGGTTTCTCTCATACGTTTCCTTCGTTATTCCATCCATTCCAGGTGCTTTGTTTCTGTCCTGTTTCCTGTGAACTGCTTTTAGATTGTCTTTGTTCACAAACGACATAAGGGCATATACCTTCTCGTGACTTTTAGCTCTTTCTCTCACAATCTCCTGTATGTTTTCCATTTTGCTTCCCACCTTCAAGGTTTTCATGTTTCCTTTGAGATTAATGTTAACTGTGCTCATCCCTTCGCTCCATAGTCATTACCTACTTCACTGCTACTATGAATGAGTCCGACTCCTTATCGTTCATCTCCTCTATCTTGACTATCCACATCTTGTATAGAAGATACCTTACCAATTGGCTCACTGCCCACTCTTGGACTTGGAAACGATAAGGTCTCCCAGGTATGCAGATTATCCTTTGTGCTCTCGCCATGTCCTTAGACCCCGATGACCCCTCACATTCTTGCCTCTAGCGAATGCTTTGTACTGTCTTCCACATCAGGTGAGTATGTCGACAATCATATTATATTACTAACGAGGCTCAATAACTTCACTTGCGTTACGGCTATAGCACTCTCCTGTCTACGCTTAGTTATTGTGTCACCACTTCTAACCCAAGACTGGATACTTACTGTTGGCTAGACTTTGTAAGGTTAGGAATTTCACCTAACTAGATAATTTGCACCGAACTGGCGCACCACCAGTGTTCATTATAGCAATAAATAAGAAAAAAAACCACAAAAAAGAGCCATGAATTTCATGACTCTTGTATTGATTTCATTATTTTAATGCATCAGCAACAGCAGCTTGGAATTGAGTAATTGAAATTGTACATCCAGAGCTTAAATCTGTATCTGTTGGTTTTCCATCTTCACCAGCAGCTTTGGCAACTTCATCAGCAGTTTTTCCTTTAGCCCATGTTTCAAATGCAGCAGCTTGTTCATACCATTCTTTACCGATTGGTGATGTACCCTTCATGTTGTAATCACCTTGTAATTCTGTTTTAGTTTTTAATTGAGAACCATCAGCAGCGATTTTTGCAGTTTCAATATCTAACCATTGGATTTTTCCATCTGCATCAGTAGCAACTAAAGCTAAATCAGTAGTTAAATAAGTCCAAGGTTCTTGATAAGTATCACTTTCATAAGACATAGCTCTACCTAAAGATAAGTTATCAGTAGAAACTTCTTGAGCATTTTCAATTGCTTTCGCAACAGCAGCTTGGAAATCATCAATAGTAATTGTACATCCAGCAGCTAATTCAGAACCAGTTTTTGCAGCTTTTCCACCATGGAAATCCATAGTTTCAACGTTTGCGATTTCTTCAGCAGTTTTTCCTGTAGCCCATTTTTCATATGCAGCAGCTTGTGCATCCCATTCTGCTCCACCTTCAATGTTACCCATTTGAGCTGAAGCATCTTTCATTCCATAATCAGAACCTCTTTGTTCTTTAGTTTGAGTATATTGAGCATCTCCACCATTAGGTGTTCCTTGTGCAACATCAATGTCGATCCATTGAACTTTTCCGTCAGCATCTAAACCTACACCAGCAAATGTAGTATTAACTTGTCCTTCAGATACAGTTGATACTACACCTAAACCAGCTTTTGCATATTTTGCACCTTCAGCAGCTCCTCCAGTTGATTCTCCTTTTTTACCGCATCCAACTAAAACAGTAGCCACTAAAGCAGATGCAGCTAAAACTTTTAATAATTTGTTCATAAAAAAATTCTCCTTCCCATTCCTTTTTTGAACTATATATATTATATCTTGAAAGCGTTTATATATCAAGTTTTTTTCGCTGTTTTCCCACTTATTTTTAGGTTCAAAACAAACAGAAAATGCAAATTATTTTGAATTCATCAATGTTTTGTGAAAAAATTCATAAGAAAAAAAGAATAAATTTCTAGAATTTATTCTCGTTTTCCTGAATACATTTTTCAACTCTTGATTGAACCATATGAGCGACTTCTGTACTATTCATATCTTTATATTCATCATAGTAGATAGGTGGTAAATAATGAATCTGAGCATCTACTTTTTCAATAGAGTTATTATCAAACACCTTATAACAATCAATTAATGCGACTGGCACAATTGGTTTTTTTGCATCCATAACAGATTTAAAAGTTCCACCTTTAAATTCAAGCATTTTGTTTTGTTGACGACATCTTGTTCCCTCAGGGAAGATGACATAGCTTGTACCAGCAGCCATATCTTTTGAAGCTTGTCTAATGACTTTGACTGAAGCACGAATATTTTCACGATCAATGGCTAAAGCATCAACCATATGTAATACATTTTTTAATACAAAGACATGCATTAATTCTTTTTTCACAATGAATTTAAAAGGTTTATCATGTGTTCCAAATAAAATCAAGGCATCAAATAATCCCTGATGATTAGGAGCCATTAAATAACCCTGTTCTTCAGGTAAATTCTCTTTACCATAACAATGAATCTGAACTCTTGATTTTTGATTGACTTTTCTAACCAATTCTTGAATAAAATAGAATCTTTGTGCAAAACTGATGTTCTCTTTATTTTTATTATAACGATGAATAGTTAATAACCATCCAGGTATTCTGTATAATAATCTAAAGATTAAAAATATAATTCTTTTCATTAGGCACCTCTTTGATAAATTTCCAAATCAAATGTTTCAAATGGTTTGACTTCCTTTAAAACAAAACCATAGCCATCAAAATCCGGAAAATAAGTTTCTCCATCATGTGTTCCTTTTATTCTAGAAATCAACAATTGGTCAACATAAGGTAAAGACTGCTTATAGATGGAAGCCCCACCAGAAATAAATAAATCTTTTCCACTCTCTTTATATTCCTGAATCACTTCTTCTAATGATGTTCTCACTTCTACACGATCATCTTCAAATGGTTCAAAGCTCACAACAATAGTATGACGATGAGGTAGTGGTCTACCAATAGCCTGATATGTTGTATAACCCATTAAAATAGTCTGATGAATGGTTGTTTCTTTAAAATGCTTTAAATCTTCTTTGTTGTTCCATGGCATTCCATTAGATGAATCTTTCTTTCCAATCAAACGATTATCATCCATAGCCACAATAATACTAATCATTAGACACTCACCTTCCCATATAATCTTCCATGACTTTGATAATTTTCAATATGTATATCATCAATTGTAAAATCAAATAAAGACTTCACTTCAGGATTTAACTTTAATTGACATAATGGAAGTGGTGCTCTAGAAATTTGTTCTTTCACAACATCAAAATGATCTTTATAAATATGGGCATCCCCAATGGTATGAATAAATTCTTTGGCTTCATATCCACACACCTGTGCTAGCATAGCTGTCATTAAAGCATAAGATGCAATATTAAAAGGAACACCTAAAAATGTATCAGCACTTCTTTGATATAACTGACAAGATAAATATTTGCGATCAGCTGACACATAAAACTGTAAAAAAGCATGACATGGTGGTAAAGCCATCTGATCAACTTCTACAGGATTCCATGCACTGACAATATGTCTTCTTGAAAAAGGATTGTTTTTTAAAGAATCAATTAAATTCTGTAATTGATCAATACCTTGTTCATTAAAATTACGCCATTGTCTTCCATAAACAGGTCCTAGTTCTCCATATTTCACAACAAATGGATCATCAGCAGGCAGTTCTTTTATTTTCGCAACAAATTCTTCTAAACTTTCACCATGAAAATCTTTGGATTTCTTAAAATTTTCATAAGGCCATTCATTCCATATTTTGACATTTCTATCAACTAAATACTTAATATTTGTATCTCCCTTAATAAACCATAAAAGCTCTTCTGCAATAGGTCTTAAAAACATCTTTTTTGTTGTCATCAAAGGAAAACCCTCACGTAAATCATAACGCGTCTGATAACCAAAAACACTACGTGTTCCTGTTCCTGTACGATCATCACGATCTTCCCCATGTTCTAATATATAACGACACATATCTAAATATTGTTTCACATTTTTCACCTCTTGCTTATTATAGCGAATAAAGAAACAAAAGTCATTATTTTTGTATTGTATAAATAGAAATGATATTGAGAAAGTCTATTATTTTTAACCAGACTTCAATATATAGTTTATTGCACGAAAAATTCTTTTATACGCATATAGTCTTGGTATCTTTTATAAAACATTTTTTGTAAGCATATATAAAAGTAGACTCATTAATATCAATGCTCATAAAAAAAGAGATACTCAAATATATTGAAAATCTCATTTTTAAATCGTATGTGATTGTTTAATCATCGTCGTCATCGTCATCATCATGGTGTGAACATTGTATACGATAGCGCTCCATCATTTCTTTAAATATTTCCCCATTTGATGGTGGTGTATACGTTACAGCATTCGCTCCTGCTGCAATGACTTCTCTAATCGTTTCTTCATTTGGTCCACCTGTTGCGATAATTGGAAAATTTCGATCAATCTTACGTAATGCTTTAATAATTTCTACTGTCTTTTTACCACCTGATACATTAATGATACTTGCTCCTGAATGTAACATTCTTTCTTCTAATGGTTCATCAGTAGAAACAACTGTTAAAACAATAGGAATATCAATAATCTGAGATAGCTCCTGTACAAATTTTGTCTTAGTCGGTGCATTTAAGACAACAGCTGTAGCCCCATGTAATTCAGCATCTAAAGCGATTTTATTCACTCTTGGTCCTGATGTTGTTCCTCCACCCACTCCAGCAAAAACAGGCTTTTGTGCCACTTCAATAATAGCATTTGTAATCTGCATTGTAGGGGTAAATGGATAAACAGCTATCACGGCATCAGCATTGCAATTTGAAATAACTGCCACATCAGTAGAAAACACTAAAGATTTAATCCTTTTCCCATTAATTGTGATTCCTGATACATCATATATACATTGAGGAACTTTGACAATATGTCTTAACTTAGAATCAACAGTAGGTGTTATTTTTTCCATGCATCATCACCTCTATATTATTATATATTATATTTATGAATTCACTGTGAAGAAATGAAATAAAGCTCCTAATAAATTAGCTTCATTTTGATATTGACATGTGAAAACGGTTGGACGAACTTTCGCATGTGTAAAAGTCTTAAAGATCACATCTAAACGTTGGTTCACTTCATCAAGTAAATCACTTCTTGCACTAATACCACCACCAATGACTATTTTTTGAGGGTCATAAGCATATTGTAAATTATAAATACCATTAGCTAAAACATAATAATATTGATCAACATATTTTTCATAAATAGGATCATCATGATAATGATCAAAGATGTCCTGACCATTTAATGAGGAAGCATCAATTCCTTTTGCTTTTGCGACATTTTTCACAACAGCAACTGTTGATCCCATTTCAGACCATGTATGCATTTCATGCGTATCAAAGTCAAATTGAGCAATCATATAACCAAACTCTCCACCATGTAAATGTACCCCTTTGTGAATACGGCGATTTTTGACAACTGCACCACCAATACCTGTTCCACTGACAATAAAGCAACAATCATCAACATCACTGGCAGCCCCTTTCCAGACTTCAGCCAATGCCGCACAATTGGCATCATTTTCCATTTCGACACGAACATGTAAACGACTTTCTAAATCTTCTTTAATATGTGGGCCATGAATATAATCAATAGCACTAGAACCACCAATAATTCCCTTTTCACTATCTACTGCACCTGGCATACTTAAAGCAACACCTTCTAAATTATCTTCATGAAAGAAAGCATCAACGATAACCTGGTACATCTCTTCTATTGTTGGAGGAACTTTGACTTTCTTTGTTTCATAAATTGTTCCTTCTTCATCTAATATCCCCATTTTAATGGCTGTCCCACCAACATCTACACATAAATATTTTTTCATTTCATTCACCTTTCTTATTCTTTTTACACTTTATTATACCATTAAATAAACTTCCCTGTGAATAACCAAACCAGAAATATCTTTACAGAAACGATAAAACGATAAAATTATCATATCCTATTTATTTGATAAATGACATCTCGATTCTAAACTTAAATTTTTCATTGATATAGATCAAACTATAGTCATGATTCATCTCACAACTACATCATTTCAATGATACCTCATATCAATTTTCCTAACATTTTTATCTTCATTTCGAAATCCCCAATTCCTTATGAAAATATTGAAGAGTAGAATATTTATATTTTCTATCAAATTGTTTGATATGTAATGGTATATAACCATTAACATGTTCTACATAATCATGTATATATTTTTCTAAATTATGGTGAATATGATCTTCTTGTCTTTTGAATTCTTGATATTCATCAGTATCAATAGTAGAATTTTCTCCAATATAATCATCTTTTGAAACAATAACAAGTTTAGAGAAATCTAATCCTGATTGATGCTTTTTACTTCTATTAGAAAATTTAAACTTATACCCATTATTATGTTTCATTTCTGTTCTAAATGGTACACATACATAACAATCTGCTAAATAATCTATCTCAAATAAAACAACATCATAACTTCTTCCTTCTTTTGTTAAAATTTCTTTATATTGATTATGAGGATAATCTTTATAAAATTGCTTACTCAATTTCTTTATTTCATAATCATACATTTTGAATATCCTCCTTTTTCTAAAAAAATAAGAGGAACCTGTTACAGATTCCTCTATCTTGCATCCTTGAGCCATTTTTTATTTTACCGATGTGTCTTTGCTCTCACACATCATCATCGTTCGGTCATTTTTTATTTTACCGACGAGTCAGAACCGTCACTCGTCATCATAGGATGCCTTGAGATTGAACACCTCATTATTAATATGCACCAAATATGCATTTAATAACAATATAAGTGAAAGTTTCCTTTCACTTATATTATACTCATTCAAATAAAAAAGTCTACAATTTTCAATGTTAAAATTAGCCAGAGTAGAAATGATAAAGAAAAGAATTATAGCTTATCAATGACTATAATTCTTTTAATTTCAATATTATTTTTGTACATATCTCTTCTAATGTTCCATCATTATTAACATGATAATCACAGGCCTTTAAATAAAGAGGATGTCTTTTTTGATAGAGCTCATAAAGTCTTTGAGCCCCATCCTTCAATAAAGGACGTGACGAAGTGTCTATATCTTCTAATATCAAGGGGATGGATCTATCAACATAGATAATATAACCATTTTGACGAAGCGCCTTGATATTATCGCATCTTTCAACGACACCTCCACCCGTTGAAATAATCATGTTTTCCATTTTAGAAACATCCAAACAACATTCTGTTTCTTTTTGTCTAAAATAATCTTCAGATATATCAAACATTTCAGAAATACGCATCTGATATTTATCTTCAATATATATATCCATATCAATCCAATTCATTTTTAACTGATCTTTTAACAAACGTGCAATTGTCGTTTTTCCACATCCCATCATACCAATCAAGATAATATTTTTTTTACTTTTTAACATAATTTCCTAATACTCTCATTGTCTTGGTATGAGCTTTCATATCTTCTAAAGCCTGTATCATCGCCACATCTTTTAAACTTCCTTCTAAATCCACATAGAAATAATATTCCCATGGTGTTTCTAATAATGGGCGTGATTCAATACGTAACATATTAATCGCATAATCATAAATAATCTTCATGACCTGATATAATGCGCCGACTTGATGTGGTAAGGTAAAAACAATACTGATACATGAAGCATCTTCTACAACTTCTAATTGTTTCCCAAAAATAATAAAACGAGTGGCATTGTTTTGAATATTTTGAATATTATCCTGAAGAATATCTAAATCATATAATTGAGCTGCCTGAGAAGAGGCAATAGCTCCAATATGAGGATTCTGTAATGTTGAGACATACTTGGCTGCCATCGCTGTATTTTCATATTCGTGAGGCTGAATATGATGTTTTTCTAAAAACAGAGATGTCTGTAATAAACCTTGAGGATGCGAATAAACCTCTTGAATATCTTCAAGCTTAGCCCCTTTGATGCCTAATAAATGTTGTGAAACAGAAAGACTTTGTTCACCAACAATATAAAATCCATAATCTCTAATCGCATCATAATTATCATTAATAGCTCCAGTAGATGAATTTTCCAAAGGAACAATACCATAATCTATTTCATCACGTTTTAAAGCTTCAAAAACATCTTTAAAATGTGTATATTGTTGTCTTTGGGTTTGTTTACCAAAATAAGTATCTAATGCTTTTTGTGAAAAAGAACCTGGTACACCCTGAAATCCAACTGTAATATTATTGACCTTAGGCAAAGCATAAGTCAAGGTTTGAGGATGCGGTAAAAATGTTGTCTGATATGACTTTGAAATATTCATCATAGATGTAAGAAACAGTTTTGCATAAGAATGAAGATCTTCTGACTGGATACGTGAAACATTGTTTTGAATGACCTGAGCTTCACGTTCACTTTGAAAAATCTCCATATGATGAGCCATCTTATACGTCACAACATCTTTTGCTACTTTCATTCTTCGTTCAAATAAAGCCATCATCTGTTCATCTATTTCATCAATTTCCTGACGACATTGTTTTAAATCCTTCATAATTATCCCAGCATATCCAAAATACCTAAAGCAGCCATGGATTCAACAACGACCACTGCTCTTGGTACAATACATGGATCATGTCTTCCTTTCACTTGAATTTGTGTATTTGTTTGTGTTTGTACATTTACTGTTTCCTGTATTTGTGAAATAGATGGTGTCGGTTTGATACCAACTTGAAAAACAATCGGCATTCCATTTGTGATACCTCCCGTGACTCCACCGTTATGATTGGTTTTTGTTTTCACTTGTCCCTCTTGATAATAGTAAGCATCATTCGCTTCATGACCATACATTTCAGTGATATTTCTTTGACCAAAGCTGACACTTTTCACCGCTGGTATACTAAATAGTAATGGCGATAAATGAGATTCAATAGAATCAAAGAATGGATTGCCTATTCCTGCTGGAACATTTATAATCGCACATTCAACAATTCCCCCAACTGAATCCTGTTGAAGTCGTGCAGATTCAATGACTTCCTGCATTTGCAAAAAAACATCTTCATCAAGAGTGGGATACATTTTTGATGATAATTGTTCTAATAATGTTTCGTCAATATCTACTGGAAAAGGTTGATCTTGAATATGATGAATACTTTGAATATGTGCCCCAACAATAATTCCTTTTTCTTTTAAAATTTGTCTGGCAATACTTCCAGCAAAAACAAGGGGAGCCGTCAGACGTCCTGAAAAATGTCCACCACCACGTACATCATTGAAACCATGATATTTCATATAGGCTGGATAATCGCTATGTCCTGGACGCATGCAGGCTTTTAGCTCACTATAATCTTTAGAATGCTGATTCTGATTATAAATCATAGCACATAAAGGCGCACCTGTTGTGACTCCATCTACAAGTCCACTGACAATGTGTACCTCATCTTTTTCCTGTCGAGGTGTTGACATTTTATTTTGCCCTGGTGCACGACGTTTCATATACCAGCGAATCTGTTCCATATCCAAGCAAATACCTGCTGGCAAGTTCCCTATCACAATACCAATGGCTTCTCCATGACTTTCACCAAAAAGTGACAATTCAATATGACTACCCCAATTCGCACTCATGAAAGTCACCTCCTAACGACTGAAAATCCTGCCAGAAATCTGGATAAGACTTGTCCACACATTGTTCATCATCAATGACAACGGGTTGATCACACACACTTGAAGCGATAGCTTCCATCATCGCCATACGGTGATCATGATGAGATGAAACATGTCCACCCTGTAATGAAGCAACGCCTTGAATTTCCATAGCGTCTTCAAATTCCTTAGCTTGTCCTCCCAGTTGATTAATCACTTCGACTGTTGCTTTGAGACGATCACATTCTTTGATACGTAAACGACTAATGTTTTCAATTCTAGAAGCCCCTTCACTAACAGCACAAGCTAAAGCCATGACGGGAATAATATCTGGACATTGCGACCCATTAATTGTGATTGCATGCATCTTTTGACAAGACATCCTGTCTCCTTGAGCTGTTCTTTCAAATTGACACCCCATTTGTTTCAACAGTTCAATGACAACCTTATCACCCTGATAAGAATCAATATTCAAATCTTGAAGAAGCACATCATTATGCAAGGCTCCTGCTACCAGATAAAAGGCCGCCTGAGAAAAATCAGCTTCAACACGATAATCACATGCCTGATACTGTTGTCCTCCACGAATAATAAACTCACGATAATCATGATTTTCAATGTGAATACCGTATTTTTCTAACATTTGTAATGTGAGATCGACATAACCTTTTGACTGCATTGGAGAAGTGATCACAATACGTGAATCTTCGTCCATTAATGGTAATGCAAACAATAAACCACTTAAAAACTGTGATGATACATCACCTGGTATTTCAAATTCTCCTCCATGCATTCTTCCTCTGATATATAAATCTAAAACATTTTCTCTATATAAATAAGATATCCCCTGTTGTTCAAAAATATCATAATAAACCTGCATTGGTCTTTTCCCCAATCTTCCTTCACCTATATAATGCAGATTACTTTCACAGACAAGTGAAATAGGAATCATAAATCTTAAAGTTGATCCTGATTCAAAACAATTGATTTCACATTGATTTCTCATAAAAGTTGTTGTTCCATCAATTTCTAAATAATCATCATATTCAAAAATCATTGTTCCTAAGCTTTTCATAGCCCCAATAGTTGCACGAATATCTTGAGAATATTCTATATTGGTAATGACACTTCTACCACGTGATAATGATGCACATATAATAGCACGGTGTGCCAGGCTCTTTGATGGTGGAACACAGACTGTCCCTGATAATTGTTTAGGTGTTATACTGATTGCCATATTAGACCTCCCTACTTTCATCTATAAATGATAAATCACTTGGATAAATAAAGCAATCTCCAATCTCCTTTAATAAAACAAAAGATAGTTTCTGATTGATATTCTTTTTATCTAAAGCCATAGCTTTTTTTAATTCTTCAGTAGGAATATGAGCTACTGATGGCAAATGATATAAGTCTAATGCTTTTTTTATTTGATCCGCTGTTCCTTTTTGGGTTAATCCTTTCTTTTCAGCAATAAGGCTAAGTTGAACCATTCCAATACTAATAGCTTCCCCATGTGAATATTTTTCATAATGATAATACTGTTCAATAGCATGACCTAATGTATGACCAAAATTAAGAGCTAAGCGATCTCCAAAATCTAATAAATCTTTTTCCACAACAATACGTTTTAAATCAACACAACGATAAATAATTTCATCAATATCCTGATATAGATCATCAAAAGATGTATAGGAAAGCAATTGCTGAAAGAGTGATTGATCAAAAATACAGCCATATTTAATCACTTCACCCATACCATCATTGATATATCTTTGATCAAGTGTCTTTAATGTCAGTGGATCAATAAAGACAGCCCCAGGATGTTTAAAAGCACCAACCAGATTCTTACCCTCAGGTAAATCAACAGCGACTTTCCCACCGACACTGGAATCAACCTGAGCTAAAAGTGATGTTGGAATCTGAATGAATTGTACACCTCTTAAAAATGTACTGGCAACAAAACCAGCTAAATCACCAATCACACCGCCACCTAATGCGATAATAGCATCACTTCTTGTTAAATGAAAAGCAAGTAACTGATGATAAATATCTGGTAAAATATCAAATCTTTTTGACTGTTCTCCATGAGGAATAACAACTTGACCTACACGATAACACTGACTGAGTTGTTGTGTCAGTTTTTGACCATAATGTGAATAAACTTGATCATCAGAAATTATCATGACTTGTTTCCCTTTACATAATGGCTCGATATATTCTAGAATATGATCCAACAATCCCTGTTTGATATATATCTTGTAACTGTCTTTTCCTAAATTGACTTTTAAATCCATCTTTTCACTCCTAAATTTCTTTTCCAACAATATGGGCAATTTCTCCAACCTGTTTCAATAATTCTGTATATTTTTCTGGTTTTAATGACTGTGGTCCATCACATAAAGCATGTTCTGGATCATTATGCACTTCTATCATCAATCCATCACATCCCGCTGCAACCGCTGCCTTGGCCATTGGCTCTACCAGCCACCATTTTCCTCCTGCATGTGATGGGTCTATAATGATTGGCAAATGTGTTAATCTTTTGATAACAGGTATCGCCTGTAAATCTAATGTATTTCTTGTGTAGGTTTCATATGTTCTGACCCCTCTTTCACATAGAATCACATTGGGATTTCCACTGGCCATGATATATTCTGCACTCATGATCCATTCTTCATATGTTGCACTTAATCCACGTTTTAATAAGATTGGCTTTGTACATCTTTTTCCTACTTCTTTTAAAAGATCAAAGTTTTGCATATTTCTTGCCCCAATTTGTACCAAGTCAACCTTTTCATTGAATTCTTCAATATACTCAGCACTCATTAATTCTGACACAATGGGTAATCCTGTTTCTTTCTTTGCAGCTAACAAGATATCTAATCCGGCTGTTCCCATTCCCTGGAAAGCATAGGGTGATGTTCTTGGCTTGAATGCACCACCTCTTAACATGTTAGCTCCTGCCGCCTTGGCAGCTTTGGCAATCATGATAACCTGTTCCTTGGATTCAACAGAACATGGACCTGCAATCAATGCTAAATGATCTCCACCAACCTTGACACCGGCAACATCAATGATGGAATCTTCTGGATGAAAGGCACGGTTTGCCAGTTTATAAGGTTCACTGACACGCATCACATGATCGACAACAGGTGAAAC
>X43_European_Badger__coassemble_45_pt1 | contig 15767 bp, 19 predicted proteins | sample X43_European_Badger__metabat2_high_PE_007 | metagenome-assembled genome bin X43_European_Badger | reverse complement strand
TATTTTGAATATATTCTATTGTATTTTTTTTTTTTTATATTATACTTATAAAGAGGTGAATTTTTATGTTTGGACAATTTACAGCTCTTATCATTCATAGTCAAAAAGATTTCAATAATCAAATCAAAGACTATCTGGAATCTAAAGATTATATCTGTCAACAAGTCATCACATATAAAGATTTAGAAAATTATTTTGAAAATCATACTTATGATTGTGTCATCATTGAAGATAATTTTCCACGCATTCAAATAAGAGATTTTCTAGTACAAATTAAATTAAGAGGTCAGCCCATTACGATTGTTTTAAGTGATGCATTAGCTCCTGATTATTTAGAATCATTATTAAATGCTGGAGCAGATGACTACTTAACTGAACCTTTTGCTTTAAAAGATTTAGATATTAAAATTCAATCAGTTTATAAAAATGGAATATTAAAACCTAGACGTATATATCGTTTTAAAGATATTGTGATGGATACAACTGCCAAAACATGTTCATGTAATGGAAAAGCTTTAACACTAACAAAAAACGAATATAAGTTATTATCTATTCTCATTGCCCATCCTTATCAGCCTTTTAGTATTTCTTATTTATTTGAACAGGTTTGGGGTTCTTCAATATATGAAGATGGTACATCCATTCCAGCTTTGATTGGTAATGTCATGATGAAATTAAGACTGGCTAATAATAATCAGGAATATATCAAGCGTTTTGGTAAAGATAGCTATAAAATGGCATTTTAAAAAATACATACAGAAAAGAACTTTATTGAGTCAAATCATAAAGTTCTTTTTTTCTACAAATAACTAGTACTATACATTTTATTGTAAACCAAAATACATTTAATAGTTTACAATAAAAGAAACATCTGTTATGATGACTACTGTCTTCACTAGAAAGAGGTGTATAAACTATGGAATATATAAAAGATACTGATTCAAATAAAACCAGAGATATTGTCTATATGAGTGTTTTCACTGCCATGATTTCTATTTGTTCATGGATTTCCATTCCTGCCAGTATTCCGTTTACTCTACAAACAATGGGTGTCTTTACGACAGTTGGTCTTTTAGGTGGTAAAAGAGGAACATTGACAGTTTTGACATATATCCTTCTTGGGGCTATTGGAATTCCTGTATTTGCTGGATTGACTGGTGGCATAAGTGTTCTTCTAGGTACAACAGGTGGTTATATTATGGGCTTTTTATTATCAGCATTACTGATGTGGGGAATAGAGACAATCATGGGTAGAAATCAAATCGTCCTAGCTTTTTCTATGATAGCAGGTTTGATTGTATGTTATGTTTTTGGTACTGCTTGGTTTATGCTCATCTATACCCAACATTCAGGTGTCATTGGGTTATCTACCGTTTTAGGATTGTGTGTCATCCCCTTTATTATACCTGACTTGATAAAGATTGGCGTTGCTCTTTTTCTTATAAACAGGTTAAAGAAAAGATGATCATAAACAAAAACAACCTTTTCAGATTGTTTCATCATAATCATACAAATATTTCAATACATATAAACCTTTATTAAACAATAAAATATTTTATCTTTAACTCATATTTAATTCGAAAAGAATCTTATATTTGTCTTTATCTTCATCTTCATATCTGTTGTTAGTCATATAAACTCATTTATCGTCAAATTCAATAGCATAGCAAAGTAATGATACAAGTGAATAATCTATCACCACAAACTCAAGCATAGAACACTCATTTTGTGTTGAGCTATTCATAAATGTTTATTGCAATCTCGTCGTTTTATTGAATCGAAGTAGATGAAAGTATATAATGATAGCTGAGAATAATGATAAATAAAACGAAAAAAAAGGGGGGGAAAATCTCATGCGTGATATTATTGCCCAATGGAATGATGCAGCCCAAAAGTATACAGAAGATCAAGAACAATCAGAATATGCAGCTAGCAACAAAGCTGTTGTTCAGAAAAGGTTTTATAATTTAAAAAACAAAAAAGTATTAGATCTTGGTTGTGGATATGGCTTTTATACAAATTACTTTAAAAGTATTGGTGCTAATGTCATTGGAGTTGATGCTTCAAAAGCTATGCTGGCATTAGCAAGCCAACGTTATCCAAGTTGTGATTTTCGAATGGTTGATATGACAAAGAAACTCAATTTTTCAGATGAAAGCTTTGATATGATTTTTTGTAATCAGGTGCTCATGGATATTGATGATATTGAATTGGTATTTCGTGAGTGTAAACGATTATTAAAACCTGGCGGTATTTTCTATTACTCAATTGTCCATCCAGCCTTTTATGATGGTTGTTGGCTTAAAAATAAGGATGGTTATGCGTATGCTAAATTCCTTGAAAAATATATTAGTGTCTATGAATTGACTAATGAATTCTGGGGGAAAACTGCACATTTCCATCGTCCTTTATCATACTATTTAAATGTTGCTTGTGATGTTGGATTAATCCTTATTCATGTAGAAGAACCGATTACCTATGACGGGAAATCTAAAAACAAAGATTTGCCATTGTTTTTCTTTGCAGAATATAAAAAAATGGATATATAAATAAATTTGAGTTAGTCTAACTAAAAAATGAGTCCTCTATTCAGGAATAAATATCTGATGAGAGGACTGATTTATTTAAATATATTTTTTATAATTGCAAGCAGTTATCTATATAAAAACAGGGAAATCTCCCTGTAAATAAGTAGTATTGGCGTCCACGAGGTGATTCGAACACCCGATCTACTGCTTAGGAGGCAGTTGCATTATCCAGCTGTGCTACGTGGACATTTCAACTTTTAATATGCTTTATTCTAACATGTTATATACTTGAATTCAATCATTGAATAGACATTCGATACTGATTCCATCTTTTCAACAATGTTTCAATATAATAAATCGTCATTTTTTCATACCACTCACCTGTTTTTAAATCTACTAAGCAATATAAATGATTTTCTCTCTTTAACAAACCCAAATCATAATAATATAAAGCTGCCTGTATCTCAATAGACATCAATAAAACCTCCTATTTCATTTTTATGAAGCAGGAGGTTTTTTATGAATAAAATATAAATAAATGAATTCATCTCATACAAAAACAATACTATAAGTTATCATATAGCATCATAGTTTATAATGCTTTATCTACCCTTTCACCATTTTCCTTTACAATTCTGCCAGGAATACCAATAACCGTACAATTAGCTGGTACATCTTTTAATACTACTGAAGAAGCCCCAATAATGCTATTATCACCAATTGTGACATCCCCAATGACTTTGGCTCCAGCTGATACCATGACATTATTTTTTAAAGTCGGATGTCTTTTAACTTTATGTTCACCAGTTCCAACTCCCCCTAATGTCACACCCTGATATAAAGTACAATCATCTCCAATGATTGTTGTTTCACCAATAACGACTCCCATTCCATGATCAATAAAGAAACGTTTTCCAATAGTTGCTCCAGGATGAATTTCAATCCCTGTTAAAAAACGCGCAATTTGACTCAATAGACGTGCAATGAGCTTGAAGTGACATTTCCATAAAAAATGATAAATACGATATAAAAACATAGCATGTAATCCAGGATAGTTCACAATGACATTCAAAGGATGTCGTGCTGCTGGATCCATTTCTAATATTCTACCAATTAATGTTTTTTCCATATTCTTCACCTCTTTTTCTTTATATTTAACCATAAAATACCCCTATACACAAATCATATTATCATTTTTATATTATCATATGTGAATTTAATCTATTTGTATTGACTTTTATCATATTAAAAAAGTTTCTCTACTTGAGAGAAACCCGTTTTTCTATCTGAAAAATATCTTTTTTATAAATCAGAATATATAAAATAATAGCCAATAATATTGCTGCCACAGCATCCAATATAGAATGCTGTTTAATAAACATCGTTGATAAAGTAATCATAATAGCTGAAACAGATGCAAATATTTTTATACCTTTAGATTGTTTAAAATCTGGACACAATATCAAAGCCAATGCACATCCAATAGAATTACAGACATGAATACTAGGAAATACATTTTGACTCTTATCAGCATGATAAATAAACTGAACAAGATTCATAGATAAAGAATTCTGTTCAATCACAGGACGATGATCAAAACTTGTTGGATATATTGTAAAAATAATCAAACAAATGGTCATTCCTATAAACAAAAATGCAACACATTTATAAAAATCACGACGATGTGTAAAAAACAAATAGGCAATTGTCCCTGCTACAAAAAGGAACCAGTAAATATAAGGATAAATAAACCATGAAACAAAAGGTATACATGCATCTATACTTGTATAAACATCATGAAAAGAAATATCCCTTAACTGTAATCCAAAATACCATGGTAAATAAAGAATAAAATATGTAAATACCCATGCATGACGATAACGATATAACAAATTCTTCATTAATTAAATCCAAACAGCTTTCTAGAAATAGCATATCCTGTTGTAATCATTTTCTTACCAACATGTCCATCCATTTCCATCATAGAACCTAAAAATGTATGTTTAACAGCTTTATAAAGTTCAGGATTTTTATTTTTTAAATACTGCCATAATTCATTTTTCTTTTGTAAATGTTCAGGTGTTCCTGATTTAATCAGTAAAACTGTTGATACAGTTGTAATCATCGTTAAATATTTCACCATATAATTTCTCAGTTTACGACTCTTTAATTTCATCACATCACAACAATCTATCATCATCTTATTGACTTTAATCTGTTGATCAATACGTGAAATCATCACTTTTTCATTAACAGACTGATCTTCCCTACCAATATAGTAACGATATAAATCAACATTTAAATAATACAGTGTATTGACATAAGGTAATGGCTGATAAACAAATAAATTATCAACATAAAATGTATGTTTTGGCAATTGTAAATTACAATTTCTTAATAACTGTGTACGATAAATAACACTATGCATTAATAAATTCTGTTGTGGGTAAAAATGTTTTAAATCATACCATCTGAATGTTCTATTTTGTGGCAATGCATTTGTATATTTAATCACACTAGATTTATTGGCACTTGGTTTTTCATATACATAATTTGCAATGAACATATCGACATCTTTATCTTTTTGATGTAACTGTTTAATTGTTTCTATCACTTTGACAAGTGAAGACTGATCAAACCAGTCATCACTATCCAAAACTTTAAAATAAAGTCCTGTTGCATTTTTTAAACCAGTATTTACAGCTTGACCATGTCCCCCATTTTCCTGATGTATACATTTGATTGTATCAGGATATAAAGAGGCATAGTCATCACCAATCTGGGCTGTTCTATCTTTAGAACCATCATCAACAATAATAATTTCTACATCATCTTTTAAAATTAAACATGATTCAATCGCTTTATCCATATAATCCTGTGAGTTATAACATGGAATCGCAATACTTAAATATTTCATAACATCCTCCTACAATGTTTTAACAAGTTTTAAAGCTTCTTCTACAATGCCATCAATATTATAATATTTATATTGTGCTAAACGCCCTAACAAGTAAAAGTGAGAAAATGGTTTCACATAATCCACATATTTTTGATACATCATTAAGTTTTCTGGAGATAAAATAGCATAATAAGGAACTTGAGTTTCATCACGATATATTTCTGGATATTCTTTAACAATAGTTGTTCCTGCAATCTCTTGACCTGTTAAATATTTAAATTCTGTAATACGTGTAAAATCTTCACTGACGGTATAATTGACAACACCATGACTTTGATAGTGATCTTCAGGATAATGTTCATATTCAAAGCGTAATGAACGATATGGCAATCTTCCTAAACAATGATCAAAGAAATCATCAATAGCACCTGTAAAAATAATTTTTCCCTGCCATAATTGTTCCTGATAATAAACCTGATGTGTTTGCATATCAAAAGATAATTCTTCCTTGGCATCCTTATTTAATTCAATTTCTATGTTTTCATGATTCAACATATTTTCAAATAACTTTGTATATCCTTCTAGTGGCATTCCCTGATATAGATCTTGAAAATAACGATTATCATAAGAAATCAAAACCGGTACTCTGGCAGTGACGCTTTGATCAACTTCTTCAGGTTTTTGATTCCATTGTTTCATTGTATATTTCAAAAAGATATTTTCATAAACATACTGTGCTACTTCTTGAATCCCCTGTGATGGATTCTTCTGTAATTCTAAAATAGGAACTCTTGCATTTTCACCATAAGCATCAATCAATTCCTGTTTTAAACGTTCACCTTTTTCTTGACCAAAAACAATCATTAATGTATTCAAGTTAAATGGAATTGGAATAATCTTTCCATAAACATTTCCAACAACTTCATGACGGTAATCATACCATTTTGTAAAACGTGATAAAAAATCATAAACTTCTTTATTATTTGTATGAAAGATATGAGGTCCATATTTATGAACCAAAACACCATATTCATCATATTCATCATAACAGTTTCCACCAATATGATCTCTTTTTTCAATAATCTTGACTTTTTCACCACGTTCAGCTAAAACTCTCGCCACAACACTTCCAGCAAAACCACTTCCGATAATTAATGTATCCATTTTTTTCACCTCATTTTATTTATCATAACATAAACCTAGACATGATTCAATTTGTTGAAGGGATAGCTTCGAAAAAGGAATAACAGATTCTACATGACGAGGATCTCCAATAGTTTTTTCCATCCAGATGACATCATGCCATTGTTTGGCTTTATATCCCGCACGATGAAAACATCCCACATACTGAAACTGTAATGATTCATGAAATCTTTCACTTTTGACATTGGGATGAGTAATACAGGCATAAACATTTTGAATATGCATGCACTTTAACAGTGCCAATAAAACCTGATAAAGTTTTTTTCCAATAGCCTGTCCATGATAATGCTGATCTAAATAAATAGATAATTCACTCCCCCATTGATAAGCAGCTCGACTATGAAAAGAAGAGGCATAAGCATAACCAACAATCTGACCTTGAACTTCTGCAACTAAATAAGGATATGAATCTAATGTTTGACAAATACGATTTGTCATATCTTCTAAAGAAGGAACATCATATTCAAAAGTAATATTGGTCGATAGAACATAAGGAGCATAAATATCTAAAATAGCACGCGCATCTTCTTTTTTAGCCACTCTTATATTTACAGACATTCTTTTCTCCCCTCTAAAAGTTTTAAATATTCTTTTTCATGAATAATTCTTAAATCTTGTCCCTGTTTCATTAACTGTAAAGCTTTCTGAACTTTTTTATTGTCTTTGCCAAAACGCACTTTATGATAACCTTTACCACCAATAACCAGATAATTGGTTTGGGTACTGACCTGATTGGTTGATAATGCACAGACTTCTTTTGTTTTTTCTTCCAATAATTCTCGAGGCATAGATAATTTACCAGTAAAACAGATTGATTGATGATACAACAGAGCATCTTCTTTTTGATTCATTTCTAATAATTGCGTTGCTGATTCAGCTGACATAATATTTCGATAATAGTTTTCCTTCATCTCACCAAATTCTAAATGATACTTCTGATGCAAAGCATATAAACTGTCTACATCTTCACGTTCCATCATTTGAATCAACAGATAAGCACAAGCTTTCGCATCTTCTAAAGCATGATGAGCCTGAAATGCAAAACCATTCATTTGAGATAGATCTTTAAGATTATATTTTTGAAGATTTGGATAAACAAGATGTGCCAAAACATTTGTACAGGACATAAGTAGTCGTGGATATGGAATATGGTTCTGTTTCAAGGCTGCCCTTAAATTCATCATATCACCTTGAATATCATGAGAAACAACAATCGTATTTTCAAAATAATGATGAATGTCTTTCCATACTTCTACAAATGTTTTTTCTTTATACAATGATTGAGGTCTAATTTGATGTATTTTATAGCGATAGCTATCAAAACTTAAATTTTTAGGTTTCACTAAGGCATAATATGTTGAAATGACTTCTTGATTTTGAATTTCTACAATACCAATGGCACATAAACTCGCGGGATCCTGATTTAAAACTTCAATATCAAAAACAGTTATTTTTTCACTCATGCTATACCTACTGCTTTTTTAGCCAACTGATCGGCCATCTCATTATAGAAGTCCCCACTATGTGCCAAAACTTTTATAAAGCGAATATCAATCTTTTGACGACTGGCATCAATAAATGACTGATAAGCCTTTGTTCCAGGACGATTGGCCTGCCATTGATGATTGGCCCATTTTTCTATACCTTCATAATCATAATAGATACAAATCATAGGATAGCAATGTTCAATCGCATAACAGATTGCCTGATGTGCACCCGCAATTTCACCAGCGACATTACGCATACTGACATAATCAGGATGGTTGCCTTTACCATTGACTTTCAAAATCACTTTTTGGCCTTCAATTAAGATACAACCATAACCATATTCTCGTGTCTTTTGATTATAACTGCCATCTACATATGCAATCAGTCCATAACCATCAAAAGATTGAGGCTGTTCATCTAAATACGCCTGAGCTTCATTGAATGTAGGAAATGATTTATATACTGCTCCCTTGAAACCATTCACCATTGACTGACATTCTTCCCATGTCGAAAAAATACCAGTTTTTCTTCCTTTTTTCACTGCATAATATTTTGCCATCTTTTTAACCTCCGCTCCCTATTATAATCATATTCATGACATTTGGCTAGTAAAAAATATGATTCCTATGATATAATCATGATAAAGAGAGAAGGTTATGAAAAATGAAAATAGAAAACAGATTTTTAAAATATGTCAGTTTCCCAACACAATCTGATCCATATTCAACCACTTCACCTTCTTCGGCCAATCAAAAAGAATTTGCTCAATTTTTAATAGAAGAAATGCGTATTTTAGGATTGGTTGATGTAGAAATGAGTGAATACGGTGTTGTTTATGGAAAGATTCCATCTAACAATGATCATCAAGGTGATGTTATAGGCTTTATTGCCCATATGGATACTTCCCCTGATGCCAGTGGTGAACACATTCATCCCCAAATTATTCGTCATTACAAAGGACAAGACATTCCTTTTCAAAATGACCGTTTATTATCCCCAAGAGAATTCCCTGATTTGAATAAAGTGATTGGACATGATTTGATTACAACTGATGGAACAACACTTTTAGGTGGTGATGATAAGGCTGGAATTGCGATTATTATGAGTATGGCAGAATATATGTATAAACATCCTGAATTTAAACATAATGATATTATGATTGCCTTTACTCCTGATGAAGAAGTCGGACGTGGCACTGAACATTTTGATCTTGATATTTTTCAGGCTGACTATGCCTATACAATTGATGGTGGCGATATTAATGAATTTCACTTTGAAAACTTCAATGCCTATCAGGTACTTGTTGAAATCAATGGAAAAAGCATTCACCCTGGCAGTGCCAAAGACAAAATGGTGAATTCACAGGAAGTGGCTATGGAATTTCATCACATGTTACCATCACAACAAAAACCTCAATTCACTGAAGGATATGAAGGTTTCCATCATTTAACACATATGCAGGGGAATTGTGAACAAACACGATTAGAATATATTGTACGTAACCATGATTATTTAAAACTGAAACAACAGCTTAATGATTTTTCACGTATCCAAGCTTATTTGAATAGTTTTTATGGTTATGAAGCTATTCATATCACGATGCATGAACAATATCTCAATATGAAAGATGTTATCAAAGATCATCCTCATATTGTAGAACAGGTTGAAATCGCTATGCAGGATATTGGCTTACAGCCTCGTATTACACCTATTCGTGGTGGAACAGATGGTGCTCGTCTTTCATTTTCAGGACTTCCTTGTCCTAACCTTGGAACAGGTGGCTTCTATTGTCATGGTCCATATGAATTTGTTTCTATTCATATGATGAAAAAAGGTGTTGAACTTTTATTAAGACTAATCCGTAATAATGTCTATGCGAAAGAAGATATTCCATTTTAGGTTTATCTTCTTTTTGATTAATGGTAAAATAAAAATAAGGAGTGTTCATTATGAAATGTTTATTTATCATTAACCCCAGTGCCGGCACAAAGACAATTCAAAAAAAACTGGATCAAATCATTGGTCAAATGATTTTAAAAAAGCTGGTTTCTACAATTGATGTTTTCTATACGGAAAAGAAAGATGATGCTTATCAATATTGTTTAAAATTAAAAGATGATGATTATGATTTTGTGGTCAGTGTTGGTGGTGATGGCACAGTCAATGAAATCATTAATGGTTTTATTGAAAACCATTTACAGACTCCTCTTGCGATATTACCAGGAGGAACAGTGAATGACTTTGCCAACCATTTACATTTACCTCATGATACTGATGATTTTATTCAAATGATTGTAGATTTTCAGACAATGAAAGTAGATATTGGAAAAGTGAATGAACATTATTTTGCAAATGTGATTGCAGGAGGCATGTTTAGTGATATTAGTTTTCAGGTTTCAAAAGCTGATAAAGAAAGATTTGGTCCTTTAGCTTATTATATCAGTGGTATAAGACAATTACCTACTCAACTGCATACTTCATTGCATTTAAAAATCACTGCTGATGATCAAACTTTTGAAGAAGATGCCAAACTGTTTATTATTACAAACACTTCACAGGTAGGTGGCTTTAAAGACATTACACCTCATGCGAATGTTCAAGATGGTCAATTAGATTTATTGATTATTAAAAACTGTTCTACTACGGATTTAATTTCTTTATTTAAAGATTATAAATTAAACAGTCATGAAAAGAGTCCTTTTATTACTTATGTACAAGCTAAAGAATTAACTATTGAATGTGATAAGGATATTATATACGATGTTGATGGAGAAAAAGGAACAACCTTTCCAATTCATGTCAGTGTTAAAAAACAATCCTTATGTGTCATCATTCCACATCATTTCAATTATCAAGGAGAATCATTATGACAACACGTCATCAAGTACAACTCACTCAAGACGATGAGATCAAAAGTGCTTATGAATTATTACTTTGGGATCATAGTCACATATATTTTCAAGACTATTCCATTGCATTTCAGGATATCCAGGAAATCAATATTTCCATGTGCTCTATGATGCAAATGCTAGATATTTTAAGCATCTATATGAATTACTATGTGGATATCAATATCATCACACCCAAAGAAGAATATGCTTTTCAAATCATGAATCATGATACCCTTCTTTCATTTTTTGAGACAGTTTCATCTTTTCCTATCCCAATCAATGATCCTTTGCATATTCTTCAATTATATACAGATATGCCAGATAACTATGCACGTACCAAATATTTAGATCGTCATTTTAAAAAATGGGCACAACAATATCATCTGGATAACCCTCGTGGAAAATGTATTCCCACACAGTTTTCTTTTCATAAAAAATCATAACATCAAAACAGATCTGATATATTATTTTTATAGATATCCTTGAGGATATCTTTTTTTATCAAATAAAAAACAATAAGATAGAATACCTTATTGTTAAAAGTGAAATCAATCCTATTATTGATATGGATTTTTAGGAATAATAACAGCACCTATTAAATAAGCAAATAGACCTGTACCCCAACTTAAAATAAGCGCAACTGCAATTAATCTGACAATTGTAGGATCAATGTCAAAATATTCAGCAATTCCACCACAGACACCACATACCATGACATCTCGTTTTGATCTATGTAATTTTTTACTCATTTGATTTCCTCCATTTTCTTATTCTATACTTTATAACTGGAAAAATATGCTGTCAAGTCTTAAAAACAAGAAAAAGGTATGAACTCCCTTATCTTTCGTTAGCCATTTTTGCAAGTGCTAATGCACCACAAACACCTGCATTATCTCCTAATCCTGGATATACAACATAATCCTGAATAGCATCTGTTGTAATTTCATCTTTTTGAACATAACCATTTAATCTTTCTTGAAGATATTTATGAATCATTGGGAATAATTGTTTTTGATGCATAACACCTCCACCTAAAATAATTTTCTTTGGTGAAATTGTTAAAACATAAATTGCTAATGCCTGAGCAATATACCATGCTTCTAAATCCCATGCAGGGTGATCTTCAGGTAATTCACTTCCCTTTATTCCCCATCTTTCTTCAATGGCTGGTCCTGCTGCTAAACCTTCAAAGCAAGTTCCATGATATGGACATTTTCCTTTATAAGTATCGTCTTCTCTTTGTTCTAGAATCATGTGTCCCATTTCTGGATGTAGTAAACCATGAACAAGGTTTCCTTCCACAATGGCTCCTCCACCAATTCCTGTTCCAATTGTTAAATATAAAGCACTATCTAATCCTTTTGCTGCACCAAAGTATGCTTCACCAAGTGCTGCACCATTCACATCTGTATCAAAACCAATTGGCAAATCCGGATAATGTTCCTGCAAAGCTCCTACAATATTATAGTTTGTCCATCCTGGTTTAGGTGTTGTTGTAATATATCCATATGTTGGACTCTTTAAATCAGGATCAATAGGTCCAAAACATCCTAATCCTAAAGCTTCAATGTCCTTTCCATCAAAAAATTTAAAAATATTTTCAACTGTTTCTTGTGGTGTTGTTGTTGGAAAAGAATCTCTTTCTAAAACATTTCCATTTTCATCTCCAATTGCAACAACAAACTTTGTTCCACCGGCTTCAATTGCACCTAATCTCATTTTTCTTCCTCCTTATTATCTTCTTTTATTTTATCACAACTTGTTTCTAGTCAAAAGTTATTTCTTCATTGTAAGTGATAATTGTAATGACTGTGAAGATTCTGTTTCCTTTAACATACTTTCTAAATACTGTTGATAAAAACTTAAATCTTCATTTTGTAAATATTGATAACCATCGCTAGAGCGAAGTTCATCTACATATTGATTGATGTTACCAGTAAAATAGTAACGATTGGCTTTCACTAATACATCTTGAATCGCTGTTCTTTTTTGAGTATCTGATATTCCCTGTAAAGATTTACCGAATTTATTTGCAGAAACTGTATCAAAATACTCATCTGCATTGACTGAAATTGATAATGACTGGGTATGATAGTTCATTTGATCCTGATTCAATTCAATAATGCCATATTGAAGTGGAGCATCCAATAATGATGAAGACGCAATATCATAGATTCCCTGAATCGTTTTGATATTTTGACAATGTATATGTCCACTTAATACAAATGGAACATGATATTGAGAAAACAGTTTTGCAATCTTCTCATGATCATTAATGGTATATCCATTATTTAACAATTCATTGTGAATCGCTAAATTATGATGCATCGCAACGAGTGGCGTTTTTCCATCTTTTTGAATATCCTGAAGCTGCTTTTCTAACCATTGCATAGTTGAATCTGTAAAAAATCCACTTGCTCCTAGCGGCATTTCTGTTTGTTCATGTGCATTAGAATCCATCACCAACAAGGCAAAATCAGGATTCAAATCAATACGATAACTCAAAGATTCATCATGTTTCGAAGTTGCCAGATGATAACCTAGATTTTGATAAATATCCTGAAAATCCTTAGCATTAATATTATCCACATCAAAATAATCATCTTGACCATAACCTTTTGTATAGATATTATCAATATCATGATTTCCTGGTATAACAGCAACCTGAATGTTCTTTTCTCTTAATTGTTCTAGTTTTTGAGCTAACTTCTGATGACTGCCTTTTTCCCCATTAAAGCTTAAATCACCTGTCAAAACAACAAGATCAGGCTTTTCCTGGATAACCGCCTGTACAAAAGCATCCACAATCTCATCGCCATAAGTGACCATCTTGCCATCACCATATAACATGGAATCTTCAAACCATTCACAATCCTGATAATAATCCTTTAAAAAATAATGTATATCACTTGCGACAATGATTTTTAAATCTTCTTTTTCACTTAATGTTTTTGATTGACATCCCATCAGACAAAGACAAAAAATAAGACAATAAATAATCTTTTTCATAACACATCTAAAAAGAATGGATAGCTAAGCTATTCATTCTTGATTATTCCTATTATTTTTGACAAGCATCATATGCCATATCAAAAATCTTTTGTGCATTGAAATTCTTAAAATCATCATCGCTAATTAAAATGACTGGTTTATCAGGGTTGTCTGCTTTGATTTTTTCATATGATCCTTTTAATTGAGGTTCTACAAGAATAACATCAGCAAGATTACTTGAATATTCTACTGCATGTTCTGAAGCAGACCAAACTGTTGCGTCAACTCTCTTTCTTGAAGCAGCATCTTTTAATTTTGAAGCAAACAAAGTAGATGTTACACCAGCCAAACAACACAATAAGATTTTCATGATTATATTCCTCCTTTTTAGTTCCCTACTATTATTTTATCACATTTTGATATTGACTTCTATTTCTTTTCACTATCCATTATAAATTTATTTGCATCTTCTAAAGAGGCATAACCATAAGCTTTTACTGTATTCATTAATATTTTTTCAATTAAATTTTCATTCTTTTGAACCATATCCAAAACCATTTGACCATATAAATATAATGTCTCATCACTATAAGTCATTAATTCACCTCTTAAATAAGTTTCAAATGAGGTATCATCTTTTTCATCTTCCAAAGAATGAGTGAAACGGGCTTGAGATAATAAATAAGGATATTGATCATTCATATCTTCACGCATGGATACTTCAATATCACATAAAGCATTAATAAAGTCTTTCTTTTGTTGATCAACAGCAGGTAACTGATCTCGAATCGTATCAAAATATTCTGGATCCGTACTTTCCATCATATAAGCATATTTTTCCATGACTGGATTTCTCCCTATTTGTTGAGCTAGTTTTAAATCTTGTAGACAAGCTTTTTGAACATTTTGATAAAAAGCTTCAAACTGACTTTTTCTTTGTAGATAAAATGTTTCAAAATCATCCTGACAACTGGCACGGCCATCAATATGATGAACCTGTTGAAAAAAATCCCATTCTAATTGTAAAATTTCATCAACCATTTTCTATCCCTCCATAACATGTTTCATGCGTATATGGTCATCTTGAATATGTGACATGACTTCCAGTGTGTGATTGTCTAAAAAATCATCATCACTTGTCGATAAGCCCTGTCGATGAAGTTCACCAATGACTAACTGACATATTTTTTCAATCAGTACAACTTTTTGATCATCAGTATTAATAATACTGTTCTTTTGAGGCCAATGTTGCTTTTGAGATGGCAATTGAACCAATTGTAAAAGTAGTGGTGTGACTGCCTGTAAACATGTACAATTTTTTAATCCATAATAACTCCATTTATAATAAGGCTTATATTTTTTATTCAGTAAATAGAGAAGAGATAATGTCTGATCTATAAACTCATTCAATGCCAGCGTCGCAGCAACTTCATCTTCTCTTTGCATACATCTGGCATAATTATATTGACCAGATTGTGCCATTTTAGCTAAACAACGGGCTATTTTTTTAATACGGATATCTTCTGGATAATAACTTAAATATTGTCTGATTTGAGTCACTTGACCATAATTGTCTTCAAAAATACGTCCATTTGTACAAGCTAAAAGAGCATTTTCATCAGCATATAACCAATCATCTAAAGTTTGTGGTATTTGTCTTAAAAACTGTTTAAAAAAGCTTTCAATTTCAAAAACACCGACTCTTCCATTTCCATGAGCTGAGGTTAATCTTTGAATACCCATGAATTCTTGTGGTAGCTTTCGATA
>X43_European_Badger__coassemble_39_pt1 | contig 16546 bp, 10 predicted proteins | sample X43_European_Badger__metabat2_high_PE_007 | metagenome-assembled genome bin X43_European_Badger | reverse complement strand
ATATTAAAAGTAGTTAAAATTAAAAATTTACATATTAATTTACGACACTCATTTAGAAAAAAATAGTTTATGACTTCTTATTTATGATGATTATTTATATAGGTATAAAAGCAACTTAATTGACGTTCAAAAATACATTAAAAATATTCCTCCAATCATAATATCGTCTAGGAATAAAATTTCATTTTTCAATTGACGTATTTTATCATTTTTTTAATTTACACTATCATTCTTTGTGGCACACTAGAAGTGGGAACTATATGAGTAAATAAAAATACTCAAAGAGAAAGAGAACTACGACAATAGGACTTTAAATAATTGAAGGGTCCAGATTTTAATCGTTGACCTTTAAAACATCTATAAATACTAAAATGATAATATGTATATTTCATTGCAAAAATAATTTTTTACTCATATAATAAAGAATAGAGATTATAAAATCAATCTATATGAAATGAGATTTGACACTCATATCATTTATAATTAAAAAAAGAATCACGAATGATTCTTTGATAACTTTATGGCTGGGGTACTTGGATTCGAACCAAGGAAATGTCAGATTCAGAGTCTGATGCCTTACCACTTGGCTATACCCCAATCACAAAATCTATTATATATCTTTTTTTTAAAGGAGTAAAGAAAAAAATGAAAATACGCACACGTTTTGCACCTAGTCCTACTGGTTACATGCATATTGGTAATTTAAGAACAGCTTTATATTGTTATTTAATCGCCAAAAAGAATAATGGAGATTTTATTTTAAGAATTGAAGATACTGATCAAAAAAGAGAAGTCAGTAATGCCAGTCAATTAATATATCAGACTTTAGAAGAAACAGGTCTACATTATGATGAAGGTCCTCAAATGGGTGGTCCTTATGGACCTTATATCCAATCACAAAGATTTGATATTTATCATCATTATGCTCAAGAATTAATTCGTAAAGGTGGTGCTCATTATTGTTTTTGTTCAGATGAAATCCAAGAACAAGATCCTTGTATTCATTTAAGTGATGAAGAAATTCAACAAAAGATTCAAAATGGTACTCCTTATGTTATTAGACAAACCATTCCTCAAACAGGTATAACGACTTTTGATGATGAAGTCTATGGACATATTGAAGTTGAAAACAAAACCTTAAATGAAGGTATTCTCATTAAAAGTGATGGCTATCCTACATATAATTTTGCAAATGTTATTGATGATCATCTCATGAACATCACTCATGTTGTAAGAGGAAATGAATATCTTTCCAGCACTCCTAAATATAATCTGATTTATCAGACATTAGGTTGGGATATCCCCACTTATATTCACCTTCCTACCGTCAATAAAGATGAAACACATAAATTAAGTAAACGTGATGGTGATGCATCTTATTATGATTTAAAAAATCAGGGTTTTTTAACTGAAGCTATTATGAATTATATTGCACTTTTAGGATGGGCTCCTGAAGGTTGTGAAATCTTATCTTTAAATGAATTGATTGAACAATTTGATATTCATCATATTTCTAAAGCGCCTGCTATTTTTGATATAGAAAAATTAAAATGGATCAATGGTATGTATTTACGCAATATGCCTTTGCAGGATTTTCATAAACTTTTATTACCACACTATTCTTTTATTCATCAATCTGTTAATTTATTAGAAGTCTCTCGTGTCCTACAACCTCGTTTACTTCAGGTCAATGATGCAATCATTCAAGAAACATTAGACTTTATCAATCAGGCATATCCATTTGATATTCAAGTCTATTCTCATAAAAAATTTAAAACAAATCCTGAAAAATCACTCAATGCACTCTTATTAGTACAAAACCATTTGCATGAAATATCAGATTTTCAAAATGATGAAAATATTCTTCAATTCTTTATCAATCTTGCTAAAGAAAATGGTATGAAAAATGGTCAAGTCATGGAACCTGTCAGAGCTGCCTTAACTCATAAACGTTCTAGTGCTGGTGGTGCCGTTGAACTAGTCCACATATTCGGAAAAGAAGAAACATTGAAACGTCTGAATCAAGCTATTCAAAATCTTAAAAATTATTTATAAAATATGTCCAGATATCTATTAAAATCATTCATTCGTTATCATCAAAAATTCGTAATTAACAAAAAGTCATGTTGCGATGATTGTATCATCACAACATGACTTTTTATAATTCTTCACCATTTGTTTCAATGACATGTTTATACCAGTCAAAAGATTTTTTCTTCATTCTTTTCATATCTTTTAAATCATTATTTTTACGATTGACATAAATCATTCCATATCTTTTATTCATATTAGCACGGCTGCTTAAAATATCAACTGGTCCCCAGACAAGATATCCTCGACAATCCACACCTTCTTCAACTGCTTTTTTCATTTCTTCAATATGCTTACGCATATAATCTATACGATAATCATCAATGATTTCACCATTTTCATTGATTTCATCATCACAACCAAAGCCATTTTCAACTACATAGATAGGCATTTCATAACGATCGTATAATTGACGTAAAGTAATTCTTAATCCAACAGGATCAATTGACCATCCAAAATCAGACATTTCCAAATATGGATTTTTCTTAATCACAACATCATTGACATTTGTTAAACTTTGTTCTCCATAATGAGAAATTGTAGACATATAGTAACTAATAGATAAATAATCAGTTTTTCCTAATTTTAAAATATCAAAATCACCATCAAGAATTTCAGGCATTGTTCCTTCATTTTTCATATTTGCATAGTAATAAGAATTATAATGTCCTCTTGCAAACACATCTAAGAAAACATAAGCTTCACTTTGTGCTTTCATACTTTCAAGTGTATCTAAAGGATGACAAGTTTCAGGGTAACTTTGAACAACAGTTGCCATTCCCATGACTTTCCCACCTTTTTGATGAATATAATCATTAACTAAGCTATGTGCAATCAAAGTATTATGCATAATTTGATTATCAAATGTTTGTGGGTTCATCCCTTCAGGACATACTCCACCAAAAAACATTTTAGGACCTTTTTGCAGTATTCCGTTTTGTTCATTAAAAATAATCCAATAATTAACCTTATCATTATATCGATCTACAATTTTTTTGCATAATTCTACAAAAACATCAACAACTTTTCTATTCGCAAAACCATTATATTTTTCTTGTAAATAAACTGGCATTTCAAAATGATATAAAGTTGGAATAGGTTCCATTCCTCTTTCTTTTAAGGCATCAATAAATTCATCATAAAATTGAAAACCTGCTTCATTATAAGTATTTTCATCACTCATCAATCTAGACCAGTCTATAGAAAAACGATAAGCATTAAATCCCATTTCTTGAAATAAATCAAAATCTTCTTTATATCTATGATAACTATCAATACCATCTTTAAAATCAGAGAATTTTCCAGTAACAGTTAAATCACAGACAGCTGGAACTTTTCCTCCTTCATTATATGCACCTTCACTTTGATGAGCAGTGACTGCTCCACCCCATAAAAAATCTTTTCTTAACATCATATTGACTCCTTCCATTCACTACAACCGACATTATCTCTTGTTCTTACTTGAAATACAATCATTTCTTACTTGAAAAAATAAACTTTCTACTTGAAAAAATTCTTTTAGATTTTCAAGTAAAAAGAAGTCGATTTCAAGTAATAGAGAATTGTTTTTTTGCAAATCATCTTCAATAATAAAAGTATAAAAAAGAAAGGAGATAAAAATATGCATATAAGAAAGAAATTAAGTAAGCTATTTTCTATTATTTGTGCCCTAGCAATGGTATTGACACTTATACCTTTCAATACAGTCAAAGCACAAACAGATTCCTATCTACCAAAAAATATCAAAACAGATAAAGTTCTTGTTTTTGATTTAAGTCATGATTTAAAGAATCATGATGCAGAAGCCAAAGAAGCTTATATGGCTATTACATCAATTCAAGGAATCGTAAATAGAACAAGTACAACTAAGATTTATTTAACGCATACACCACAAGAACATACTTGGACTCCATATGCCGCAGATCAATCTTGGTTAGATAATGGACTAATTCCAGCTGATAAAGAATATCCATCTTTAAATTATGGAAAAAAATATCCTGTACTCAGTTATTTATTAGAACATTATCAAGATCAATTAAAAGGTATCATACAAGTTCCTGAACTATCTGGAACAATCATTGATGGTGCTATTATGGCAGGTGTGACTGCTGCTGGTATAGAAGATTCTATCCTCGTTTCAAAAAATATTGAAGACTATATCCTTAAAGAAGGCTATGAATTTGATGTTAAAGCCAATACAAGAGGATTCAATGATAACATAGAAGCTTTTGATTGGGCATATGAAAAATATTTTGAGAAATGTAATAAAACTTTTGCCGCACAGCATACATTTACTGCCTTTGGGGGTGGTATGGATGATCAATTCCCTATTATGTATGACTATTATATTTCTAGTAAAGTTTTTGTATTTTGTTTAAATGGAAATGATCCTGAAGAACTAGCAAAATTGCAAGAATTTCTTGTTCCAGAAAATTATACTCCTGGTACTGCTGTATTAGGATTACCTGTTGATGAAGGAAAAGGAATATCTTGTATATCTGATCAAGGATATTATTTTGCAATTATGTATATCCCTAATTTAACTGTCACAAGTTCTTTTGAATATGATCAATCATCAGTAAAAACACCCGTTGAACCAACTGCAACAGAAATTGATAATAACACAAATTATGTTGCATTCTTTGTAACTGATGGCGATTCAATGGGATTCCCTACAAACTTTATGTATGATCACATTACGACATCACCTTATCGTGGAGAAATTCCAATTGGATGGTCATTTAATCCTCATCTTATTGATTTATTTCCTAATTTATTAAGTTATTATTCTAACAACAACTACAATTCATTCTATGAATATGTAGCAAGTATGAATAATGGTGGCAGTCCTAAAAATGAAAAAGGAGCTGAAGTCTTTAAAAACAGATATGTTGATTATGTAAAAAAAGCTAACGGAATGTTCAGAACTATTAACTATTTCAACGATGATGAATATATTAATGATTTAGCAACGGCTGTGAATCCATATTTGTTAATTAAAGGTTATCAAGGACAAACAGATGGTAATGAAACACAATGGGGTACTGTTGGTGAAAACATCACCTTCACAACTATTTCAGGTGCAACACAAGGAAACGCCCAAAGTGCTAACATTTACAATGCTTTAACAAAAATTCATGAAAATAAAGAAGAAAAACAACCAACCTTTACAATTGTATGTATCGGTGATGGACGTCATTCTGGAGATCCTGCCCAACATGTAAGTGAAGCTGTAGACATGTTAAAAAATGATAACCTTAAATCTAATTTTACATTTATGAGGCCATCAGATTTAGCAGCAACATATAAATACTATAAAGGTGATAATACTGTTAAAGTTGGACAACCAAAAGTCGTTTCTTTTAATAATGAAAATGCTATCGATAAAATTATTGTTGATAAAACAAGCGTTGAACTCGTTGAAGGATCAGAAGCATACATCAAAGGCTATGCAGTGGATCAAAATGATCAATACATTCCACAATTAAATGTTACATATAAGAGTTTAAATGAAGAAATTGCAACTATTGATAACAATGGAGTCATTAAAGGAATAAAAAACGGTGAAACAATAATTGAAGTTTCTTGTAATGACAAAAAAGCAGAAGTTACAGTTAAAGTCACTGGTAAAACACCATCTTCAATATCTGTTGATAAAGAGATTTTCTCTACAGCAGTTGGAGGAAAAGCTACTATTAACGCAGAATTATATGATCAATTTGGTCAAATTCTACCTACTCCAAATTTCACTTGGGAAAGTTCTAATGATGAGGTTGTAACAGTTAACAATGGACTTGTTACTGGTGTTGGAAAAGGAGAAGCGATCATAACAGTTTCTTATGGTGAAATATCTGTTCAGGTTCAGGTTACTGTTTTAGAATCAACTGCCTCTATTTCCAAAATTATTATCAACCCTTCATATCTTGAAATGTATCCTAATGATATTTACAAAGTGACTGTTAATGCTTATGATGATAACAATAATGAAGTATTTGGTTTTAATCCTTCTTGGAGCGTTAAAAATCCAGATGTTGCATCTATTGATGAAAATGGATATATCAAAGGTATTAAAGAAGGAAAAACTGAAATTATTGCTTCTTATGATGATAAAGTCACTCATAGTATTGATTTAATAGTAAAAAAAGATGATCGTACTATTGAAAAATTTACCGACCTTCAAGGGTCTCCTGATCAAGCAGAATTTGAAGATATGAGATTTGAAGCAGGATTTAATATAAGTGAACAGAAAGGTCAAATTGAAGGAAATGCTATAAGATTAGATGGAGATAATGGAGCAAAAACAGTATATTTTAAGGAACCAAATGTACTCAAAAGCATAAAAGTTTACAATCCATCTGATAAAGTTGTAAAAATTTCATTAGAAGGTAATATTGCCGGTTCAATATCATATCAAATTGAGCCAAAACAAACGATAACAATAAAAACAAATTGGGATAAAGAAATTGAAAGTTTTGTTATTAGCAGATCGGATACAGATGTTCCAATAGCTTTTGGAGAATTTGTCTATGGAGAAGCTGATCCAATTCCTACAACTTTAAAAATAATTCCTGAAGATAAACTTATCACTATTTTTAAAGATGATTCATTAAATCTAAAAGTACAGTTGCTAGATCAAAACAACAAAGAAATGCCTTGCGAATATTTAAGCTGGTCTACAGATAGAGATGATATTGTCAAAGTAGATGAAAATGGAAAGATTACTGGTGTTAATGTAGGTTCAACATTTATTTATGCGAAAGCTTATGGTCTTGTTAGTTCAGTCATGGTTAATGTTACTGAAAGTAATATAGCCAGTATAAAACTAAATCCAGAATCATTGACAATCTATATTGATGATATTATCCCACTATCAGCACAAGCTATTGATTTAAATGATACTCCTGTTTCTTATCCTGCTACATATGAAAGTAGCAACCCTGATGTTGTCACAATTATCAATAATCATTATGCTAAAGCCGTAGGTGAAGGAAACGCAAAAATTACAGTTAATATTTCTGGAGAAGAAGCAACTATACCTGTTTATGTAAAAGAACATCCTGAAACAGATAAAATCGTTACTTTTGAAAATTTTGATAACAATCATATTCTTCAAGATACAGATATCATAGACAATAGATTAAAGTTTGAAAATGGATTCTTTAAGATTAGTGAAAATATGCCAGATATAAATGGTAAATCTGTTCATTTTATTGATGAAAATACTGGTGAAAAAGCTTTTTGGATACAACCTGGAAGTATACTGAAGAGTGTCAAAGTGCATAATCCAACAAATCAGCCACAAACTTTTATCATCAAAGAATTAAATACAGGTAAACCAATTACTCTTCCAAATGTAGAAACAATTATCCAACCTGGCGAAACACGTACCATTTATACTGGATATAAAGATTCTGTAGAAGGATTTGTATTTCAAACATTCTGGCAAGTATGTGCTGGGGAAATTGTCTATACTGACACTGGGGAAAGTGGATTTACTTCTCAAGATATTGCTAATGGTATAACATCTATTCCCCAACCATCTCTTGGACAAAAACAAATACAATTACCAAAAGTTGATGGCTTTGAAATCAACATTGTAAAATCAAGCTTTGAAGATATTATTTCTCTTGATGGACAAATTAATCCTTTAGGTATTGACCAAGAAGTAGAACTTACTATACAAGTTAAAAACACTAACAATGCTGATGATATTGCTACTACATCTACTATTAAAGTTAAAGTATTAGGAATACCTGCTGATAAAACAGCATTACAAAACAAAATAAATGAAGTCAATAAACTTAATTTATCTATTTATAAACCATCATCTGTTTCTAACTTAAATAAAGCTATTGAAAAAGCACATAAAGCAATAGAAAACATCTCAATCAGACAAAGTGAAGTAGATGAAATCGTTAATCAAATAAATGATGCTATAAAGCAATTAGTTAAAAAAGCAGATAAATCAATATTACAAAGTCAAATTAACCATATCTATCAAATGGACTTTAACCCATATACTCCTCAAAGTATAGAAAACTTAAAAGAGTCTATAAATACTGCTATTCATTTGATTAACAATGAAGAAGCAAATCAAGTAGATATTGATGCAATGATAAATGAACTTAATCAAAAAGTAAGTCATTTACAAAAGAAAGCTGACATCAGTCAATTACAAGATATGATAAAGAAATTAGAAAACACTGATTTATCAATTTATACAGATGAAAGTAGAGTTAATTTAGAAAATGCTGTTTCAGAAGCTAAAAATGTTATGAATAATTTAAATTCAACACAAGAAGAGGTTGATAAAGCATTCAATAATTTACAAGTATCTTTCAAAGAACTAGAATTAAAGAAAGTTGAAACCGATAATAAAGATGATGAAAAAAATAACAATGATAAAAATCAAACACCTTCGACTCCACAAAATAGTCAAATAACATCATCAAATACTCAAACACAGAATGCTCAATCTCAAAATTCTAACACTGGTACAAATAAAGTTATACAAACTGAAGATCAATCAAATCCTATAATATGGATTGTCTTAAGTATAATTTCAATAAGCTCAATTATAGTCATTCAACATAAGAAACGCTGTAAACTCAATAAAACAGATAATCTAAAGTAGTTTGAAATTCTAAAGTTAAACAACTTCAACAAATTCACAAGAGAATCATACTCTTATAATAGGTATGATTCTCTTTTATCAATATCAATAACAGTTGTTTTTCCAAGCATTATTAAATACAAATCATATAAGCCATTTTTAAGATTTACTGTACTTCTCTAGATTGATTCGAACCTCTCTTCAATGCTATAATCATAATTAGGATGTGATAAGATGAGTAAAACAACGATGAAAGATATAGCTGAAAAATTAAATATCTCTATTAATGCTGTTTCGCTTGCACTTAATGATAAAGAGGGTGTTTCCCAAGAATTGAGAATGCAGATTCTAGAATTAGCTGTAACAATGGGATATTCTCAAAAAAAATTAAATGCGAAATCAATACTGAAAAATAAAACTATCTGCGTTATGATTGAAAACAAGAAGAAAAATGATAAATATTATTATTTGGACATACTCCAAAACTTAAAAAAAGAAGCTAATATCTTTGGATATCGCATATTAGAGGAATATTATTCACTCGATCATTTTATCATCCCTCAATGTATTAGTGAACAACATATTGCTGGAATTATTATATTAGGAAAAATATCTCAAGAAATGATATATCAGCTTAAACTGTATACTCAACACATTCTTTGTGTCAATCATTCTATTCCCTATATGAATATAAATTATATTATTACAAATGATTTTTTAGGTGGCTATTTAAGTTGTGCTCATTTGATTAAACAAGGTTGTAGAAACATTGGATTTATCGGTGACATTGAAAAATCATCTAATTTCAAACAACGATTCTATGGATATAGACAATGTATGATTAATCACTTTCATCCTAAAAAATATGAACTTATATATTTAACAAAAGGTATTGAACAAGCTGTCTTAAATAACGATTATCAGTATATTCAAAAGATGCTATTAACTTATAGAAAAATGCCTGAAGCATTTGTTTGTGTAAATGATCGTAATGCTGCAATCGTCATAAAAGCTTTACAGTATAATGGATATAAAGTTCCTCAAAATATTAAAATCATTGGTTTTGATAACATGGAATTTTCTTCTCACATGACTCCATCACTTTCTACATTAGAAGTGAATAGACAAATTATCGCAAAAAAATCTATAAAAAGAATTCATGAAATGATTCATGAAAATACAATTCCTGAAACAATCATGTTATCACCATATATAATTGAAAGACAATCAACACAATAAACGAATAAAAAAATCCTGAGTTTCAAAATTCAGGATTTTAACGCATATAATTAAACATTTTCCCATCATATTTTTCATTTAATGTCTGTTGACTGGTAAAAACACACGAAAAATTGTCATGAAAAACATGAAATGAATCCAATGGCTTGACTATATCTAAGACTTTTTGATTGATTTCTTGAGATATACCCGTTTGCTGGCAAGCTTCACATTGCTCATCTGTTTTATAGAAAACATGAACTTGATCAAAAATAATTTTGATTTTCCATATATAAGGTCTATGAATATTTTGTATTTCTTTTTGTACCTGGTTTAAAATTCTTTTTCTTATTTCATCTTCCAATGTATCATAACTGATAATCGAAGGACACTTTGTAGATATATGATGTTTTTGACAAAGTAATAAGAATTGTTCACGAATTTTCTGTTGCTTTGTTTCATCAAAATTTATACCATTCTTCATTTTTTGTTGATCATCATGATTCCATAATATGAGTTTCAATCTGGATTGATTATCATGTGTCTGATCATAAATAAAATCATAAAGTTTTAATTGAAAAACCTGCTCAAACCATTGTTCAAATTCTAATAAAAATAAACTTTTCTGTTCTGGATGACATAGCAAATTGAATGCATGTTGATATTGTTGTTCATTTAAAAGCATAAAAACACCTCTTGTCTATTATACAACAAAGAGATGTTTTTATCTCGATTTTATTTATTTTTAATCTAAACTCTTTGACATAATAACAAACAAATCTCTTAATTTTGAACATGATGATGAAACGTTGGAGAAGTCTCATCCAATACCTGAAAAACATATCCCTGCTCAATGAGATAATCTAAAATATCTGGCAGTGCCTTGACAGTATTTTCTTGTGTTCCACTATCATGCATCAAAAACATAATATCTTCTCGATTCCCAATTTCTTCAATAGCTTTCTTTTTAAGACCATCTACCGTTTTAATCCCTTCTCCATCACCATTAATAGAAGTCCAATCATAATATTGATATCCTAAATCAATAACCTTTTTTGTTAAACGTGTCATGATACCATCATTATATTTCTTAGAAACAAGATTACTGGAACCACCTGGAAAACGTATAAAATTCACATTCATTCCAATTTGTTGATAAACAACATCCTTAATTTTATTTAAATCACTTATATAATTTTTTAAAGAACTATAAATATATTCATAATCATGACTATATGTGTGCAATCCTATTGTATGCCCTTTTTGATATGCTTCTTTAATATAATGAAAATCTTTAGGAGAAGTTCCTGTCACAAAAAAAGTTGCTTTAATATGATATTGATCTAGAATTTCTAGAATTTCTTTGGTGTTTGATGATGGACCATCATCAAAGGTTAAATAACATGTTTTCTTTCCATCACTTAAAGCTTCACGGTTATCATATTGACTTAAAACTTCAATCTTTCTTATAAATGTATCCTCATTACCCGATTGATCCTTAACATGATAATAAACTTCATATTCACCAATTTTACGAATATTCAGTTTAGAATCATCAATGGTTAATACTGGTGAATCATCATGATCATCTTTAACAATGACATCTTTTTTTAAATCAATTTCATCTCCAATCAATAATGTAATGGGTGTCAAACCACTCACTACTGGTGGCTGTTCATCTTTTGCCTGAACTTGTACATAGGCACTTTTCTCTGATTTATTTCCATAACTATCTTCCACAACAACTACAACTTTATAAGTTTTCACTTCATGAAAAGTATAATTTTGCTGAAAATAAACTTCTGTTTTAGAATCATCACGAATGTTTTTAACCAATTCTTTTGCAGATATTGTTTCATCTTTCAAAATTGTCTTATTTTGTGTTTCAAATTGTGGAGGTAACATATCATCAACATAAACAATTAAAGTAAAAACTTTTTGATGATAAGAATAGACTATTTTATATTGACCAAGTTGACTATTATCAACTTGATTATCAATCTTGATTTCATCTTCTTCGATATGTGAAAGTTTTTCAATATATTGTAGCGGTTCAACTTCCTGATATAATGCTAAATGAATTTCTTTATCTACAAAAGTTATACGTGGCTGTAAAAACAGATAAACAATTAAGACAATCAAACAAAATACAAAAGTATAGAAAAAGACTTTTTTCATATGTATCACCAAGATACTATATGAATGAAAAGTCTTTTTTAGTCCTCCTGTTGAAAATATTCTTCAATGATTTGTCTTTCACTAAAAGGTAATGGTTCTTCATCCAAAATCTGATAATCTTCATGCCCTTTTCCTAGACACAAAATAATATCATGAGCTTCAGCATGCTCAAGAGCATAATGAATGGCTTGTTGACGATCTTCTATAACAATATATTCCCCATTTTCTTTATTGATCCCCTCAATAATATCCTGACAGATTTTTTGTACTGATTCGCCACGTGGATTATCTGCTGTTAAAATAGAGAAAGCATGATATTTTGCGACAATTTCTCCAGCTCCATAACGTCTATGCACATCTCTATGTCCACCTAATCCATAGACACAATAAATACGGTGAGGATGGTATTCACTCATAGTCGATAAGATACTATCAAAAGATAACGCATTATGTGCATAATCAATAAAAACTGTATATGGACGAGGAACTGGTACCATTTCTACACGTCCTTTTACACTGACTTGTTTTAAAGCTTCTTGGATATAAGGAACATCTATATCTAAAAGATGACATATCATAATTGCGACTAATGAATTATAGACACTAAATTTTCCAGGTGTATTCGTTTGAAATGATGCTGAAATGACACCATTTGTATCAAATGTCACACCTAATATATTATCTTGACGATAAAGATTGATGTTGCAAGCCTGTAAATCACTTTCCTGATCTATAGAATAAGTTTGAATCTGACAGTGAGCACGATCTATCATATCTAAATAATGTTCATCATCCTTGTTGAATAAACCAATGCGACACATTTGAAACAATTGTTTTTTACATGACATATAATGTTCAAAAGAGCGGTGCTCATTTTCACCAATATGATCAGGTGATAAATTCGTAAAAACACCTATATCAAAATCAATACCTGTTACACGGTCTAACATAAGTCCCTGTGATGAAACTTCCATAACACAATATTCACAACCAGCTTCTACCATTTCATGCATTAATTTTTGCAGTTCAAAAGATTCAGGTGTGGTATTCTTTGTTTTCCTAAATTCACCATTCACAATAGAACCAATTGTTCCAATAATGCCGACTTTTTTATGAGCTTTTTCTAAAATAGAAGCCACCATATAAGATGTTGTTGTTTTCCCTTTAGTTCCAGTAATCCCGATGACTTTCATTTGACGACTTGGATGATGAAAGAAAGCACAAGAAAGTAACGCTAAAGCCTTTCTTGCATTATCAACTAATAAATAAGTGATTCCCTCCTGATATTCCACTGGATGCTCAATCACAATAACCTTTGCACCTTTTTGAATAACCTGATCAATAAAAGAGTGTCCATCAACCTTTGCGCCAGGAATACAAACAAATAGACTGCCTGATTGAACTGTTCTGGAATCATAATCTATTTGTGAAACTTCTTCATCTAAATGTCCTTGAATGAACTGATAATTCATTTCATCTAGTAATTCATTTAATTTCATTTTCCTCACCATTCCTCATTTGATATCTATCTTTAAATTTGAGATATTTGTAAATCCCCATTTTTTATGTAATTTAATTTTCTAAATGCTTTATACATACTATAACAAACAACCATTGGCAAAACAACATCTATCAAAAATAGTGGTATCCAATAAGTTGTTGCCATGATTGAAAATGAATCCGTTAATCCTAATAATCCTGTTAGTCCCATAGCTGAACCTTGAACATTGCAACGTAAAGAAAAAAGCACTGAAATCATTCCACTTAACATACTGGCAAGTAGTGGTGGTATCCATATAACAGGTCGTTTGACAATATTTTTAAACTGTAAAAGACTTGTCCCTAAACCAATAGCCAAAACTTCACCAAAACGATTATCATTCATTGACATCACAGCAAATCCAATCATTTGACTACATACTCCAGCCAGTACAGCTCCTAAAACAACACCATTAAAATCAACCATTATACTTGTTAAAAGTAAAGATGAAAGTGGTGATGTTGTGATGACACCAGCTAATAAAGCAACTAGCATTCCCATTAAAACAGAAGGCATAGTCGCACATTGTTTCATTACACTATTGAGCCAGAAAGAAATTTGATGCATAAATGGTCCTATAAGCCAGACAACCAAACCAGCACAGCCAATTGACATAACTGGTACCAGCCAAATATCAAAAGGTGTTTTTCCCTGTACCAAACGCCCTACTTCAATTGCTAAAATGACAGCTATATAAGCTAACAATGGATTCCCCGTCGCAAGCGATATCTGACCACCATCTACAACAATTGTTCCGGCACCGATCGTTCCAGCCAACAATGCCGTCAACAAATTCATCCCTCTAGCATCAATACATAAGCCCATTGCAATACCAATGGCAGGTCCCATTAAATAACCAAGCATGACTCCCCATTGATAAAGCATATTGATATGAACAGCCGTCCCAATCTGTTTCAAGATGATACCAAAGACAACACTCACAAAATAGCCATATGCCAATCCATTCAATGTTCTTACAATATAATTTTCATGTCTATTTCTTGCCATCCTGTTTTTCCTCTTTTCTTTGATGATTCATTAATGCAGGGAAAGCTTTCATAATACGACGCTCACTCATAGATTTATCATGTATCCATTGACGATAACTTGAGATATCATTTTCTTTCCATAAATCCATTAATTCATTAAAACTGTGTTTACTTTGTTCAACATCATCAATCAATTTTTGCATTGAAGATTCTATATCCTTCATAAATTCATCTAAACGTTCATCCAAATGTGTTAATGATACGACTGTAAAAATAAGATCAATGATAAATATTGTCGTTAACATTGTTGCTATCACAACCAATGTAATTAAGCCATGTTGCATGATTTTTTCTAACAAATAAGGTTGAACAAATTTCACTGCAACAACACTAAATACACCAAAAACTAAAAAACCTTCTAAACAAACTCTTCCATTAACATGAAAAGCTTTATCAGAATAATCCCACCATCTTCTATGATAAAGTTTCTCCATAGCCCATGATGTTATATATTCAATCACACAGGCCACAAATGCTCCTTCAATAAAAACAGATAAATAACTTTCATTAGCAGAAAATAAAAGAGAGACAGTGGTGGCTCCAAAACCATATATTGGAACAATAGGTCCATTTAAAAAGCCACTATTTTTAATTCTATGACGCGTCATAATTGGACATATCAAAGATTCCCAAATCCATCCTGCAAAACCATATATATAAAAAGTTACAATATAAGCACTAATATATTTTTCCATAATAAACTCCTTATCTAGAAATATTATACTTCGTTTTTATGATTAAGCAAGAAAAAAACTGCTTACGCAGTTTCATTGATATTGAATATTTTGTTGTCTATTTAATGGGTAGATGGATAATTGTGAAGCAGAAACTTTATTTTTCATTTGAATACAATGAATTTGATTATTTTCATATGTCTTGTAATAATAAGCCCCCTCATTCATACTCATACAACAAGAATAAACCGTATAATCTTCTTGATTTTGTGCTGTTTTCACTGAACCTTTGACCATTGCTACAGCATCTAAAATATGAAAAATCTGACTGATATTCTCTTCTTCTCTTTCACTCATCACAGCATTTTCCTTTAACCACAATGTTTTCACAAAACGTGAAGCAGGTGAAAAATCACCAGGAATACCGATTGTCCCAAATCCGTTTCCATAAGGCTTCAATGATTGGTCCGTTAAATGATCTTGAGGATAAGAAGATGTTAAATGCATATAGTTATGGACATTCCATTGATGATACGGATAAGGTGGATTGTTGGTTAAAATATGAAAAGTATCTTGATAAACCTGCAATCCTGATTCTGTTGATTCTAGAATCAGACTCTCTTTTTGATCGGCAATAATCCAATGTAAAGGTGCTAAAGGTAATTTTTCGTGGAATGGAATATCCAAAAGATGAAAACGATCAATAACCTTTTTGACCTCTTGTATGCTTTGATATTGCCCTAAAATATAGGGAATGAGTTCATAAGGCGTTATATTGGTTTTGTTGGCCTGTTCAGGAAAATAACGAGCATTCCCTGGAAAATATAAGCCAGCCATGCATAATCCCTTTTCATTCATAGCTTCAGCATATAATGGATAATTTTCCACGACTGTTGCCATACCAATCATTGCATATTGATTTTTAAACAATGTTCCATTTTTTAATGGAAAAGAATAATGTCTTGGTGTCAATACAACCTGTTCACCAAATGTTGTTTCCAGATCTAAATTTCTACCAAAATACCCATTTAATTGAAATGCTGTACACATATCAAAATCACCTCATTACCATTATAGACCAATTTCTATCAAATAACAAAAAAACCTATATTGATATATAGGTTACATACATAATGGTGGAGCTTAGCGGGATCGAACCGCTGACCTCCTGCGTGCAAAGCAG
>X43_European_Badger__coassemble_36_pt1 | contig 16872 bp, 15 predicted proteins | sample X43_European_Badger__metabat2_high_PE_007 | metagenome-assembled genome bin X43_European_Badger | reverse complement strand
AGGGATTATTTGAATTGTTAGATTTTATAAAAACATTATCTATTCCAACAGCAGTTGCTACAGCTACTGAAAAAACAACGACTTATGAACGATTATCAAAATTACATTTATTAGATTATTTTGATTATATATTATGTGGTAATGAAGTTCATCTCAGGAAACCTAATCCTGAAATTTATCAAAAAGTTCTTCAATATTTTCATATTATGCCACAAGATGCTCTTATATTAGAAGACTCTTATGTGGGAGTAGAGGCAGCATATCGTGCAAATGTTCCTTGTATTATGATACCAGATCTTGCTCCTGCATGTGAAAAGCAAAGAAATGAAACAATAGCTGTTGTTTCTTCTTTGTTGGATGTTATAGATATATTGAAAGAGAAAAATAAAAAAGAAACGATGCTTACTTATATTAGAGAAACACCTTATCAATTAAAAAGTAATGTTAATAATATTAAAGAAATTACAGAACCATTAGTGAGTCTTTATTTAAAAAAAAGATATCAATCCCTCTGGATTATTGCTTGTGGTTCTAGTTTTAATGGGGCACAATGTGCGAAACCTTTTTTAATGAAATATTTGAATTGTGATATTAAAGTCATTTCACCTATGAGTTTTGTATATTTTGAAAATCAAATAACAGAAGATGATTTTGTTTTTGTGGTTTCACAAAGTGGTCATTCTACAAATTGTATTCAAGCACTTCAAAAATTAAAATCACTTCATCGAGAAGCTGTCCTTATAACAGGACAAAAAAATGATGATTTGAAATCATACGCAGATATTGTTGTAGATTATCATATGGGAATAGAAACTGTAGGATATGTCACAAAAGGTATTGTGATGTTGATTGAATATTTGATTTTATTTGCATTGGTATCTGGTTTGAAAAAACATTGTATTAATCAAGGAGTTTATGACGAAATAATCAATGAATTATTAGAAGTGCCTGAACGTCATCAAATAATTCAAGAAGAAACAAAACGTTTTTATCAAAAGCATCTATATGAAATGACTTCTTTGAATCCTACATTTTTTATAGGATTCATTCAAAGTTATGGCATTGCTTTAGAAGGCGCATTGAAAATGGCAGAAACAACAAAACATCCATGTATGGCTTATGAAGCAGAAGAATTTATACATGGATTTAATCTCCAATTGACACCAGCATATACAGTGTGGTGTATAGATGATTGTTCACAAGGAAGTTCTCGTATTATCCAAATTTATAAGGCCATACAAAGTGTAACACCACGAACTTATGCAATTACGAATAGTCCTTTGGTTGATGATGAACATGCAATAAGAATGCCTTTTCATATTCATGAACCTTTACTAATGCCTTTATACATTTTACCGGTATTTCAAGTTTTATCTTATCAGATCAGTGAAGAATTACAAACATGGAATACGCATCCAAGATTTTCTAAGTTTAATGATTATGTTCAAACTAAAACAAAAAAATAGGGTTATAAAAAATGGAATCATTTCCATTTTTTATTTTTCAACACTTTTGTAGATTATAAAAAAACAAAGGGAATGACTGTTAGAGTAGTGTTGAAAAATGTCAAAAAATCAGAAAAAGTTATAAAAAACAGAACATTAAGACAAATATGTCAACACTACTTATAACAAAAAATGAGTTTGATATAGTAAAGGTATCAAAAAAGAACATCAAAAAAGGAGGAAATAAAAAATGTTTGATGTAAAAAAAATAATTGAAGAAATTACTTCAGAAAAACAGATTAAAAATTTAAGTTTTGCAGGAGTTGGAGGGTCTTTAGCATGTTTCTATGCAGCATATTACTATGTTCAAAGAGAAGCTAAAAATATAACAACAAGTTATACTTCAGCAAATGAATTTGTTCATGATACACCAGCTTGTATTGGTGAAAACTCAATCGTAGTGATTGCATCTAGAGGTGGAAATACTGCAGAAACAGTAGAAGCAGGACGTGTTGCAAAATCTAAAGGAGCAACAGTTATTGGATTGACACATGAAGCACAAGATACAGGTATTCATGAAGTTTCTGATTATACAATTGTTTTTGAAGATGGAGAAGGTATTCCATTTGAAGTAGGAAAATCTGCTTATATCTTAAAAATTGCTTATGAAACTTTATATCAAGTGGAAGGAACTGGTCAATATGAAGCAATGGTAGAAGCAATGAATAAAATGAATGAATTAGTACCAGCTGCACAAAAAGCTATTGTTCCTGAAGCTATTCAATTTTCTATTCAATATAAAGATAATCCAGTTATTTATACAATGGGAAGTGGTACAGCATGGTCTGCTGCACAACAAGAAACAATTTGTATTTTAATGGAAATGCAATGGATCAATTCAGCAGTTATTCATACAGGAGAATATTTCCATGGTCCATTTGAAATCACTGATCCAGATACAGCATTCTTATTATTAAAATCAACTGGAAAAACGAAAGCATTGGACGAAAGAGCTATTCGATTCTTAGATCAGTACAATCATCATCATACAGTGATTGATTTGGAAAAATATGGTTCACATGAATTAGGTGAAGTTAGTGAATATTATGATTATGATTTCCATACAGCGCTTTTAAATGTATTTAATCATTTATTAGCTGATATGAGAGATCATCCATTAAGTAAAAGAAAATATATGTGGAAATATAAATATTAAAATGAATTGTCATTAGAAAGTGAGTGTTTTTAAAACTCTCACTTTCTATCAAAGGTAGGTAAAAAGATAGTGTTTAATTTTTCAACACTAAATCATCTAAAAAGTGAGTTAGTGTATATTTAAGTATATGAAATGTAAAAAAGTGCATTTTATGAAAGGATGATGAATGTGACAGGGAGTACAAAAAGTATGATTTTAAATTATATGAATGATTTAACACAAAACTTTGATTTTACTCAAGTGAGTCATTTTACAGCATCATCTATTGCAAAAGAAATGCATATTAGTCGCAGTTTAGCAAGTCAATATCTTAATGAACTTGTAAAAGAAAAATTGGTGATGAAGATTAATTCTCGACCCGTATATTTTTTGCATCGTCAGAAAATGGAAGAATTATTTCATTTGGTATTTCAAAATGATGATTTTTATGACTTGGAAGAAGTAAAACAATATATTAATGAACATTCTGTAGGAGATGGTGATTATTCTCAGATTATTGGTTATGATAAATCTTTAGCGGAGCCTATTAAACAATTAAGAGAAGCTTTTGAATATCCACCAAGTGGATTACCAATTATTTTGTATGGAGCAAAAGGTACAGGTAAGAGAACACTTAGTCAAGTCATTTATGAAAATGCAGCAAGGCGTGGAAAGATTAATGAAAATGCAAAAGTGTTTAAGATAGAATTTACACCTACCAATAGTGACCAAGTATCATTAAAAATTTTTGGAGATGGACATAAAAGTGGATTGATTGATCAATATGATTATATTGTTTTCATTTTAGCTGGGGCACAATATATGTCCGAATCATTTCAAGAAAAATTATGTCATTTGATTGAAATAGGCAAGAGTACAAATACCAAAAAAATGAAATATCTCCATAAAACAATTAGATATATTTTTTTATCTGATATTCATCCGCATCATTTTATGGTTGATTGCCTGCTTAAAAATATTCCTGTCTTAATTTCTTTGCCTTTATTAAAAGAAAAGAGCAAAGAAGAAATTGAAGAACTCATTATTCATTTCATGATTAATGAAGGCAGGAAAATGAATAAAATTATTAAAGTCAGTAGTAGTGTTTTAAGAGCCTTAGTTAATGGTGATTATTCACAGAATTTAATCGGATTACAATCTGCTATACAGATTATGTGTGCTTCTGCCTTAAAAGAAAATACAGGTAATAAAGAAGTTATTATTCATACATATCATTTACCAGAATATTTATTAAGAACACTTCCGATTGTTACTGATGAAGATATTGTTTATATTGATACAACAGCTTATAAGAAAAGTGATCAGATTGATTTTATTTTGGACTATTTTAGTATGATCGTAAAATCATTTTTTAGAGATCAAGATTTTCAAGAGTCTTTAAAAGATGCACAACATCATTTTGACTTATTAAGTGATTTTCTTTCATATAAACAAAGAGTTGCTCCAGAACGTATTAAAGGTATAGAAATCTCCCTCTCTAATATTTTTGATACCATATTAAAAAAACGTTATATGAATCTGCCTAGTGGCTTTAGCTATACCTTTGCAAAGTTAATGTATATGAATGAATTGTATCACTCATCTATAAATAAATGGCAACAGAGGAATCGTTTTGATATAGATAACATATTAACTCAGTTGAAGGAGCATTGCATTAATGAAACATTAATTGTTGAAGAAATGATACGATTAGTCAATTCTAATTTAGAAACAGATATTGATAGTTTTTTTAAATTAATTATGATAGTCAATCTTAATCATTATAATACAGTCAGAAAAACACAAAAAATATTTGGAATTATTATTTGTCATGGATATTCTACAGCAACATCAATAGCTGAGGCTGTTAATAGTTTGCTGGAAAATTATATATTTGATGCTGTAGATATGCCATTAGATGTAACAATCGACGAAATTAAAGAAATACTGGTTGAGAGAATTAATCGTATGTATAGTAATGCAGATGTTATTGTTATGGTGGATATGGGGTCTTTAGAATTATTAGGAAAAAGCTTAAGTACAGCAATTAATTGTAATGTAGGTGTCATTAATAATGTTTCAACAAGATTAGCATTAAATGTTGGTAATGCAATTTTAAATGAAAATAATATGAAAATGATTTTAGAAAAAGTCAGTGCTCATTCAATGGCAAAATATACAATTGTAAAAAGACAAAAAAAGGATGCTATTATCTTTACAAGCGAAAGTGGAATTCAAACAGCCCAACGAATGAGAGAATTATTTGAAAATAGTTTATCAACAAAGTCTATTCCTGTAGATTTTGTGGTTTGTGATTACAATCAATTAATTTCTAGTGGTCAAGATCATGAAATTTTTAATAACAATAATGTTTTGTTTATTACAGGAACGGCTAATCCTCATGTGAATGGACAAAAATTTGTCGCCTTAGAAGACATCATTTCTGGTCATCATATGGATATTATTATGAAAAGATTATCATCATATTTAAATGTGGAAGAATTAGATTACATGATCTCAGATTTACGAAAAAACTTTACTTTACTTAATGTTGTCGGATATTTAACCATTTTAAATCCTCAAGTTTTATTAGACAATGTGAGTGCGGCTATGGATGTTTTACAAGATTGATTACAAGAAAAGTTTGATGGAAAAACACTTATAGGACTTTATATACATGTTTGTTGCCTTATTGAAAGACTTGTTACAAAAACAGCTATTACAGAATTTGACGATTTAGAGAATTTTGAAAAAACACATATGCATTTTATTAAGTGTGTTCATGAAGCATTTCATATTATATCGAAACGCTATAATATTGTGATTCCAACAAGTGAAATTGCCTATCTTTATGAATTTATTGATGCTGATCATAATGCAAAATAAAATCTATTTTGCATTATGACAGGTATGTTAAATGAGAAGAACTCCTTTCATAAAGAAGGAGAGAAAACATGATGAAACTGGAGAGTTGTCGTCATATGCAATAACAAAGATATTGTGTAACGAACCTTCTTTGGCACAATGCTAAAAATAATCAGCATGTTTTGGCTAGAAAGGAATGAATATAAAGAATGGAAAAAGGAAAAAAGATTATTATTGCAACACATGGATATCTCGCAGATGGTTTTGTAAGCGCTTTGAATATTATTGTCGGCGATATGAAAGATTTAAAAGCAATGTGTTGCTATACATCACCAGATTTTAATTTAGATAATCAAATAATACAAATGATGGAAAATCATGATTTTGAAAAAGAAGATTTGGTGATTTGTACTGATATATTAGGTGGGAGTGTTAATAATGGGTTTGTGAAGTTTTTAGGAACTTATCCATTTCATCTGATTACAAATATCAATTTAGCTTTTTTGATTGATTTGTTATTAACGACTCCGACAGTGAGTGACAATACATTAGAGATGAAAACACAGGAAGAACTTTTTGGTGTGAAATATATTAATAAATCAATTGCTTTTATACCTGATGAAGATGATTTGTAGAGAGGTGAGAAATATGATAAAAGCTGTAAGAGTTGATCATAGACTTGTTCATGGACAAGTGGCATTTACATGGACACACTATTTAGCTGTATCGAGAATTATTGTTATTGATGATAAAGCAGCAAATGATGAATTTCAAAAAATGGCATTGAATATGTCAAAACCAGCAGGAGTAAAATTAAATATTTTTACTGTAGAAAAAGCTTTATCTAAAATGTCAAAAGTCGAAGAATTAAAAGATACAATTTTTATAATATTTGGTTGTACAAAAGATGCTGCTAGATTTATTCAACAGTATCCTAAAATTAAAGAAATTAATTATGGAGGAATTGCAAAAAAAGAAGGATCAAAATTATATTCTGACGTTGTTTATTTAAATGATGAAGAAGTTGAAGATTCAAAAAAGATTATGGATTGTGGAACACATATATTTATGCAACAACTTCCATCAACAAAGAGAGAAGAATTAAAATTTGAAAAACAAGGAGGGAAAAATAAATGTTATTAAATGCATTTGTTATAGGTCTAATTGCAGTGTTTGGTAGATTAGATTCACGTATGTTGGGACGTTTAAATTTTGAAAGACCATTAATTACCTGTACGCTTGTAGGATTATTCTTAGGAGATTTAAAAACTGGATTAGCAGTTGGTGCTTCTATGGAAATGGTAAGCTTGGGGTTCATGAGTATTGGTGCTTCTGGTTTTGATATGAATATGGGGTCAATTGTTGGGTGTGCTATTGTTATTATGACAGGTTCAGACATTTCAACTGCATTGGCTATAGCAACACCAATGACTCTATTGAGTACCTTAATTGAAACAGGAGCCGCAGTTCTCCGTATCAGTATGACACATATGATTGACAATAGTGTGGAAGCCGGAAATTTCAAAAGAGCCAAAACAATTAATATCGTGTGGGGACCAGTATTATATGCTATTTGTTACTTCATACCAGTATTTATAGCTGTATATTTTGGTGCAGATTTGATTAACGCCATTAACAAAATTATTCCTGATTTTGTATTAAATGGAATTACTTTAGGTGCTAATTTAGTTGCATTCTTTGGATTTGCGATGTTACTTTCAGTCATGATTAATAAGAAAAATGCTATTTTCTTCTTCTTTGGATTTGCGATAGCTGCATATTCTGGTTTGAGTTTAACAGGAATTGCTATTATTGCTATTATCTTTGCTGTTATTTTATATCAATTGAAATATGATAATAATTCAAAAGTTCAAACAGCCGATGGTCCAATTGATGAGTTAGATGAATTAGATGATTAATATAAGGAGGATTATAGAATGTCAAAACAAGGATTAGAAGTACAAAGAAATTATCCATTAAGAAAAAAATGTAAAGAGTTTTTTTGGGGTGGTTGGTGTATGCAGACCAATTGGAATTACGAGCGACAAATGAACACTGCTTTCATGTGGGGAATTTCTAAAACGTTAGATAGATTATATCCAAATCCTGAAGATCTTGAAAAGAAAAAAGAAAGATACAAGGCAGCATTAGAGTTTTTCAATATTACACCTCAATGTGGTGCATTTGTATTAGGATTAACTGCTGCAATGGAAGAAGAATATGCAGAGAACCCTGATACATTTAATCCAGAAATGATTACTAATGTTAAGACAGCACTGATGGGTCCATTATCAGGAATTGGTGATTCATTATTTCAAGGAACAGTAAGAATTATAGCGATGAGTATTGGAATTTCATTGGCTCAAAAAGGATCTATTTTAGGACCGATTATTGCTATGTTAATTTCATTTGCAGTAAGTTTCCCTATCACATGGTTTGGTGGTAAATTAGGGTATGTTAAAGGTCAGGAAGTTATCCGTCAAATTTCAGAAAGCAATTTGATGGATAAAGTGATGTATGGCTGCTCAATTGCTGGTTTAATTGTTGTTGGTGGAATGTGTGCAACATTAGTAAATATTACAACACCAATTGTTTATAATGAAACATTAGTTTTACAAGATGTATTAAATGGTATCATGCCATGTCTTATTCCTTTGTGTTTAACAGGAATTATGTATTACTTTGTAAAAAAAGGAGTTCATCCAATTGTTATTGTTATATCATGTTTTGTTGTAGGTATTGTATTAAATTATTTTGGAATATTGGCTGTTTAAACAAACTCTAATCTATTGATATACAAAATAAACTGTGTTAAAATATCTGACAGATATATCTATTATGTTTGCCGCCGGGTAAACTTTAAAACATTGATTTCGTATCGTTAGGCCATAGAAGATGCGAAAGTCAATGTTTTTTATTTTTGATGGAAGGAGAAATAAAATGAAACAAATGCGTCGTAAAAGACAAGCCTTATCAAATGAAGAATGTATAGAGATTTTAAATAGAGGAACTTCAGGTGTTTTGTCATTATGTGGAAATGCAAAGGAACCCTATGGTGTTCCTTTGAGTTATGTATATGATGATCAGAAAATTTATTTCCATTGTGCAAAAAGTGGTTATAAACTAGATTTGATAGAAGAAAATGAGAAAGCTTCATTTTGTGTTATTGATCAGGACAACATTGTTCCAGAAGAATATACAACTTATTTTTGTAGTGTCATTGTTTCTGGAAATATGCGTATCATTAAAGATGATGATGAAAAACGTTATGTGATTGAAACGCTAGCAAGCAAATATTCACCTGCAGAAAGTAGGCAAAGTCATCAAGAAGAAATAGAAAAGTTCTGGAAAACATTATGTATATTGGAACTTGATATCAAAGAGATAACAGGAAAGCGGGCTATTGAACTTGTCAAAGAGTCTTGAGGGAGAAAAAAATGAAGAAGAGTTGTTTTTATGAATATATCAAATATACATCTTTAAATGTGATGGGAATGATTGGATTATCTTGTTATATCTTGGCAGATACTTTTTTTGTTTCAAAAGGACTAGGAACAAATGGATTAACTGCTTTAAATTTGGCTATTCCTATTTATAGTTTTATTCATGGGAGTGGATTAATGATTGGAATGGGTGGTGGAACAAAATATTCTATTTTTAAAAGTCAGGATCATCATTTCTCTGCGAATGCTATTTTTACTCATGCTGTTGCACTAGCAGGTGTTTTTGCTTTTATCTTTGTTTTGATTGGCCTTTTTTGTTCGCAATCAATCGTGACTTTATTTGGTGCACAAGGTGAAGTCTTTGAAATGTCTTACACTTATTTACAGGTTATATTATTGTTTGCGCCAGCCTTTTTATTAAATAATGTTTTATTATGCTTTGTTCGTAATGATGGAGCTCCACAGCTTTCCATGGCAGCGATGATAGGCGGAAGTTTATCCAATGTTGTTTTAGATTATATTTTTATTTTTCCATGTCAAATGGGAATCTTTGGAGCTGTGTTTGCGACTGGATTAGCTCCCATCATAAGCATGATGATTTTATCTCCACATTTTTTACGTAAGCATAATCAATTCCATTTCACAAAATGTCGAGTGCAAGTTGATTTTTGTTTAGGAATTCTATCCAGTGGTGTTCCATCATTGGTAACAGAAGTCTCTTCAGGGATTGTCATGATTGTATTTAATGCTATTATTCTTCGTTTAGCTGGTAATGTTGGTGTTGCCGCTTATGGTGTGATTGCAAATTTAAGTTTGGTTGTCATAGCTATTTATACAGGTATAGCGCAAGGAGTTCAGCCATTGATGAGCCGTTATTATGGTATGAATCGTTTTGATTTTATTCATAAAGTATTGCGTTATGCCCTGATCACAATGATCATTATTTCTGTACTTATTTATAGTATTGTCTTTTTTGGAGCAGGGCAGATTACTCAGATTTTTAATAGTGAACATAATGCTGTATTGCAGACAATTGCAACAAATGGACTACAGCTATATTTTATAGCTTGTCCGTTTGCAGGATTTAACATTATTATATCTATGTATCTGACTTCTACAGAAAATCCATTGCCAGCTCATATTATTTCTATTTTAAGAGGTTTTCTGATTATTATACCAATGGCATTTGTATTATCATGGATTTTTGAGATTCAAGGAGTCTGGTGTGCATTTCCAGCGACTGAATTGATTGTGGCTGTTATTGGTATTGTTTTCTTTTTCTGGGTTCAAAAAAACAGAAAGCTGTGTGATGAATAAAATCGCACAGCTTTTTTCTTAGCTTATTCAAATGTGACACAAACAGGTGATGGAATTTCAATAGATGAATCAGATAAAACAAGTTTCTCTGTTTCTTCATCTAAAGTCATAATCTGCAACAAATGACTGCCTTGACAGGCAATAATCAGATATTGATCATCAAGAATTTGGAAATCTCGAGGATCTTTTTTTGTGTGAACCATATAGAGTAAAGAAATTTTACCACTTTCTTTATTGACGCGGTACATAGCTATACTGTCATGCCCTCTATTTGATACAAAAAGATGATTTCCACTATGACTTAAGCGAATAGCAGCTGCACTTGAAAAACCTTTAAAATGTCTTGGTATACAGTGAATAGCCTGTATTAATTGGAAATGGCCCTGATAATATTTAAAGACCATAATATTATTAGCAATCTCATTGACAAGATAGGCAAAACGACCATCATGAGAAAAAATCATATGACGTGGACCAGAACCAGGAACAATATTTAAAGTATAATGAGGATCTTCTAATAAAACACCTTGAGAGTAACGATACATAACGACTTTATCAGCACCTAAATCAACAGAATAAACAAATTCCTGATCAGGAGTGATGCCAACATAATGTGCATGTGGACCTGTTTGACGTTTTAAAAGATCGGGACCTAAACCGACATGATGAACTGCACAAATTTTTTGAGTAATAATACTATTTTCTAATTGGTAAGAAGCAGTTGCGCCAACATGATAATTCGCCGCAAAAAGATAGCGATTATTTTGATCAACGCATAAATGTGTATAAGAACGACCACTGGAATGATAATTATTATTTAAAATCAGTTCATCTTTATAGATTGAAAAACTTCCTAATCCCCCTCCATAACTATGAGAATTGGCATTTTTATAAGCGACATATAAAGTGTGATCATTACATATCATATAAGAAGGGTAGTCTTGAGTTTCGATTTGTTGAATACGTTTCATTTCTAATGTTTTTTCATCAAATTTCATGATATAAATACCTTTATCATGATGTTTTCCGTAACTTGATACATAAAAGATTTTCATGTTAAAGCTCCTTTCGCTATATAAAATATTTTATCATAATATTTTATGAAATGAATAAAAAAAGGTATAAAAACATAGAAATAATAAAAAGAAAATTATAAAATTCTTTCATAATACACAAAAGTGTAATACAATAGATACTATATTGAAGGAGGAAGCGAATATGGAAGAGAAGTTAATGTTAAGTTTATTACAAAAAAATGCGAGGATGAAGATTACTGATTTAGCGGCCGCCTTAGATGAATCTAAAGATAATGTCATTCAAAAATTAACGGAATTAGAACAGAAGAAAGTGATCTGTGGTTATCATACAATTGTCAACTGGGATTTAACAAATACAGAAATTGTAACAGCATTGATTCAAGTCAATGCAAGTCCAGAAAGAGAATATGGCTATGATCGTATTGCAAGTCATATTTATAAATTTGATGAAGTTGATACAATGTATTTATTGAGTGGAAGTTTTGAATTTGTGTGTATTGTTAAAGGAAAGACAATGCAGGAAGTTGCTCATTTTGTGGCTAGTAAACTGGCATGTGTAGGTGGAGTGACAGGAACATCAACTTATTTTGTATTAAAACAATATAAAAATAATGGTGTTGTTTTAATTGAAGATGAAGATGGAAAAAATGATAGATTGGTGGTGACTCTATAATGGATTATAATGATATTTTAAGTGATAGAGTCAAAACAATTAAACCAAGTGGAATCAGAAAATTCTTTGATTTAGCTTCACAAATGGAAGATGTCATATCTTTAGGAGTTGGGGAACCAGATTTTACAACACCTTGGGCTATTCGAGAAGCTGCGATTTATTCCATTGAAAAAGGAAGAACATTTTATACAGCCAATCAGGGATTACAGGAATTAAGAGAAGAAATCTGTCGATATTATCGTGATCGTTTTCATGTGGATTATAATGCCAAAGAGAACTGTATTGTGACTGTTGGTGGGTCAGAAGGTATTGATATTGCGATTCGTGCTATATTAAATCCTGGGGAAGAAATGATTGTTTTGGATCCTGGATATGTAGCTTATACACCTGGTCTTGAGCTTGCAGGAGGGGTTCCTGTCACAATTAATTTACGTCAGGAAGATGAGTTTAAATTGACACCAGAGCTTTTAAAAGCTGCGATTACTCCCAAAACAAAAGCATTATTGATCAATTATCCATCAAATCCAACAGGTGGATTTATGACAAAGAGTGATTATGAAAAGATTGTTCCTATTATTAAGGAATCAGGTCTTATTGTGATTTCTGATGAAATTTATGCAGAATTGAGTTATGAAGAAGAATTTTGTTCAATTGCTTCATTTGATGAAATCAAAGATCAGGTGATTGTTGTGAGTGGTTTTTCTAAAGCCTTTGCGATGACAGGATGGCGTTTGGGTTATGTTTTAGCTAATTCTGTATTTACAAAAGCTATGAATAAAATTCATCAATATATTATCATGTCTGCTCCTTCAGCTGCCCAATATGGAGCTATTGAAGGATTAAGACATTGTTATGATGAAGTCTTGAAAATGCGAGATTCTTATAAAGCTAGACGAAATTTTTTAGTGAAAACATTTAATGATATGGGACTGGAAACATTTAAACCTCAAGGCGCTTTCTATGTTTTTCCATGTATTCGTTCAACTGGACTCACATCTGATGAATTCTGCGAAAAACTGTTAGAAGATCAAAAAGTAGCTTGTGTTCCAGGAACTGCTTTTGGACCAGCAGGAGAAGGATTTATCCGTGTTTCTTATGCTTATAGTCTTGAAGAATTAAAGATTGCAACTCAAAAAATAAAAATCTTTGTAGAGAAATGTAAGGCAGCACATGATTAGAGTCTTATTATGCTGTGGTGGTGGATTTTCATCAAGTTATGTCGCTGAAAGAATGAAAAAGGAGATTATTGCCAAGAACTTATCGAATCAACTTGAAATGGAGTTTTCTCCTTTTTCTTTTGTTTTAGAAAAGATAGATAACTTTGATATTATTATTTGTTGTCCACATTTAAATATTTATGTCAAACAGTTGCTTGAAAAGTCTGATGTTCAAGTCCCTATTTATATTTTACCACCAGGAATGTATGGAAATATGGAGATTGAAGAAATCTATCAGGATGTTATTGATTTGTTGGAGATTTATCAGCAGACACATATGAATCCTGTTCATTTTCCTGGTGAGGAAAATGTATTAAAAATAACAAGACAAAAAGCCTATAAACATGTTTATCAAAAGTAAGAACGTTGATTCTTGCTTTTTTTATAATGGAAATGGTTATAAAATAGAGTTATGAGAATAAAAAACAAGAAATACCAGAAAAGAGGTCAAAGAGATGTGGATTTTATATGCATTTGGTTCAGCATTTTTTGCAGGTATAACAGCTGTTTTAGCAAAATGTGGTATACATGACACAAATTCACATGTAGCGACAGCTCTCAGAACAATTGTTGTTTTGATTTTTTCATGGATTATGGTTTTTATTGTAGGTTCTTTTCATGAAATAGCGAACTTATCATATCAGACAATACTTTTTTTGGTGTTATCAGGTCTTTCGACAGGCGCATCATGGTTATGTTATTTTAGAGCTTTACAATTAGGAAATATTAATAAAGTGGCTGCAATAGATAAGACAAGTGTTGTTTTAACCATGATTTTAAGTTTTATCTTATTTCATGAAACAGTCGATATTTATAAAATTATCGGGATGATTTTGATGATGACGGGAACTTTTTTGATGTTGGAGAAAAAAGAAACAAGTCAAAAAGAAGACAATCATTGGTTGATTTATGCTGTGTTATCAGTTGTCTTTGCCAGTTTAACAACCATCTTAGGAAAGGTAGGAATCAGTCATATTGAAAGCAATCTAGGAACTGCCATTCGTACAAGTGTTGTCTTGGTGATGGCATGGGTTGTTGTGTTTGCGACAAATGCGCAAAATAGCGTTAAAGAAGTTCCCAAACATGAACTCATTTATATTTTTTTATCAGGTATAGCGACTGGAACTTCATGGTTATGTTTTTATAGAGCATTACAGATTGGACCAGCCAGTCTTGTCACACCGATTGATAAATTGAGTATCTTAGTCACAGTGCTTTTCTCTTATATTGTCTTTCATGAAAAACTGAATTTAAAATCTTTTATTGGATTAATGATGATTGTGGCAGGAACGCTTATTATGTTACTTTAATCACAAAAAACAGGATGCATTAGGCATCCTGCTTTTGTTCAACTTTATGTTCTTCTCTTTTTAACATTTCTTCATAACTGAACATACAGCCACAATAATTTTGACGATACATTCCATATTCTTTTGTCATTTGTGTTGATTTTAAATAACCATTATTTTTCTTAAAATCAGCATATAAGAATTTGGGTGATTCACTTTGCCATTGATCTCCAATCTCATTAATCCATTGACTATTTTTATGTGGTGATACACTTAAAACAGTTGTCCAATAATCATAATGATTGATTTTTGCATAATCAAATGTTTTACGCATTCTCAAGCTATAACAAAGACGACATCTTACACTTCCTTCTGGATAATCTTTTAAAGGATAAAGATGAGAAATCCATTCACTATTATTATAAGGATCTTCAATGACTTGTATGTTTTGATTGAAATCATGATTAAATCTTTCAATAAAAGATAATAATTCATGGAAACGTCTTTGATATTCATCAGATGGATAAATGTTGGAATTGGAATAATAGATTGTGATTTCAAAATGTTCGCATAATTCTTTAATCACATTGCTAGAACATGGTCCACAACAGACATGAAGTAATAATGTTGGTTTCTGATTGCCAATTTTTTGAAGTTCTTCCTGTAATTTAAGATCATAATTGATTTTCATTATTGAATAAACATACAATCACCAAATGAGAAGAAACGATATTTTTCTTCCACAGCATGATGATAAGCTTTCATAATATAGTCTTTATCAGCAAATGCACTGACAAGCATCACTAATGTTGATTTAGGAAGATGGAAATTGGTAATCAAAGCATCAATAGCTTCAAACTGATAACCTGGATAAATAAAGATATCAGTACTTTCCTGTGTAGCTTGAAATTTTCCGTATTTTTTAAAATTCGCTTCAAGTGTTCTTGTTGAAGTTGTTCCAACACTGATAATGCGTTGTCCATTGGCTTTGGCTTGATTAAGCTTTTGGGCAGTGTCTTCATCAATCATATAAAACTCACTATGCATATGATGTTCTAATACATCATCAACCTTCACTGGTCTAAAAGTTCCTAGACCTACATGTAAAGTGACATCTAGGATTTCAACACCTTTGTCTTGAACTTTCTTTAAAATATCTTCAGTAAAATGTAAACCAGCGGTAGGTGCAGCGGCACTACCTTCGACTTTGGCATAAACAGTCTGATAACGATGAGGATCATCAAGCTTTTCCTTGATATAAGGAGGGAGTGGCATTGTGCAAGATGATCTAAGACTTCATAGAAAATACCTTCATACATCATTTGAAAATGACGAATACCTTCTTCTCCAATATGTACACATTTGGCTTTTAAAGAACCATCTCCAAAAGTAATGACAGTATCCATTTTCACAATACGTGCATTTCCCACAAGACATTCCCATACATCTTCACCTAAATCTTTAAGAAGCAAGACTTCAACATGACCACCAGTTTCTTCTTTAATACCATAAAGTCTGGCAGGAATGACTTTTGTATTGTTTCTGACTAAAATATCACCAGCATGTAGATAGTCTAAAATATCATAAAAATGCTTGTCTTCAATCGTTTTTGTTTTTCTATCTAAGACCATTAAACGTGAAGTATCTCTTTTTTGTAGAGGAGTTTGCGCAATCAATTCCTCTGGTAAATCATAATCAAATTCACTAATTTTCATTTAAAACGCCCTTTCATAAACATCTCTACCATAACTATTTAAAAATTCTTCTTTAAAATCTAATAAACGATCTTCCTGAATGGCTTTTCTTATATCTTCACTTAATTGAAGCAAGAAAGCAACATTATGAATAGATAATAAACTTTTTCCAAATAATTCATCACATTTATGTAAATGTCTTAAATAAGCACGTGTATAGTTTTGACATGTATAACAATGACATTTGTCATCAATAGGCGTAAAATCATATTTATATTTTTCATTATTAATATTCATACGTCCATGATGTGTCATTAATGCTCCATGTCTTGCAACTCTTGTTGGTAAACCACAGTCAAACATATCAATACCACGAATAGCACCTTCAATTAAATCAATAGGATTCCCAACACCCATTAAGTAACGTGGTTTATCTTGAGGTAGCCATTTGATGGCATCATCAATCATTTTATACATGACATCCTTAGGTTCACCAACACTTGTTCCTCCAATAGAATATCCAGGGAAATCCATTTTCACTAACTCTTTTGCTGATAATTCTCTTAAATCCTCAAATTCTCCACCTTGTACAATACCAAATAAAGCCTGATCTTCTCTTTTATGAGCATCTTTACCACGTTTTGCCCAACGCAGAGTTCTTTCCACACTTTTTTTCATATATTCATGTGTTGAAGGA
>X43_European_Badger__coassemble_33_pt1 | contig 17407 bp, 15 predicted proteins | sample X43_European_Badger__metabat2_high_PE_007 | metagenome-assembled genome bin X43_European_Badger | reverse complement strand
ATATTATCATTAGAAAAACAACAGAAAATCTTGCATATGCCTTTTGATAAAACTAACGAAAATAAAAAAAGTTCATAATGAACTTTTAAAAATTTTGATTAATTACAATGATAGAAATTTGATGAAGATATACGTATACTGTATCGTTTTAAGAATCCTACTTTTCGTAGGATTTTTTATTTGATGTCTATTTTTTGAATGATGATGAGCGAGATTGGAATGAAGATACAAATATAAATAATAATACAACAAATATCAATGATATCAAAAGAAATAGTTGTGTGTGAGAATAGGTGAAATATGATTTGGTCGGCTAGGAAAAAATAAATATATGAAAGAAAAAGAAAGACTATCAGTTGAAAAAAATCTTTTAAGAAAATGTTTCATAGAAATCCCTCCTTATAAGTTTATCATAACAGAAGGGAACGAAAAAAGATATGAATTTCTCCATATCTTTAATAATAACATACAACAGGTATGTTGGCGCTTAATTGACTATACAATGATGCAGCTACATCAAGTGGAAGATTGATACAACCATGTGAACCATATGTTTTATAACGATCTCCACCAAAGGCAGATTGCCATGTTGCATCATGTAAACCAATACCACCATTAAATGCCATCCAATAAGCAACAGGTGTTTCATATTCTGGTTTACCATCTTCTTGAATTTCACCGATTAATGTACGATTACGTTGCATAAAATAAATGTAATAAGTACCACCAGGTGTTCTCTTATCTGGATCACTTGGTAATCCAGAAACAATGTCTGATTGTAAAACAACATTCCCATTTTTTACAAACCACATATGTTGACCTGTTAAATCAATTTCTACAAAAGTATGGCCTATTCCTCCATTACTGTAAGATGCCTGTACACCTGTTACAACTGGAGTTCTTGTTTCTTTTTTATGTGCTTTAATATCAGCAAGTAATCCAGTCACTTCTTTACTTTGATTTAATTTATAACCATAATTACCACCAGAAACCGTTCTTGTGCCATTAGCACCAGTAAATGTTTTAGCTTTTCTGATAATATTGATTTGAGGTGCTAAAGTTTCTTTGACAAATTTTGTAGCTTGTTTCTGAAACTCTTCTTCATCGTAATAATAATTTCCTTTTTCATCAATAGATAACCATTGAATCAAATCATTTCCATCTAAAACAACTTGACCAGATGTTGTTTGATAAGTAATTTTAGCATCACAATATTCCTTAGCTAGTTTTTGTAAATTTGTAATTGTTTCATCTTGTGATGTCAATTGTGGTTCTTTATAAATATGTTGCTCTTTTAAGTTAATAGAATCCTGACGTGTTTGAAAAGCTTTTTCTACAGCATTAATCAATTGATCATTTTGAATTGTTGTCCCAAAAACTTCTGGTGTAATCACAAACTCGTCATCTTTATATTCTACCTTGGCATCGACTGGAGCAATTTGTTTATCTTTGACATGCTGTAAAGAATTAACAGCTTCTTCTAATTGCTTTTGATCTGTGATCAATAAATCATTTAATTGAATCTCTGTAGATCGAAAGAAATGTGTAAACCATAGAAAATAATTTTGTTGATCTAATGTCTTTTGAATACTGTTGTTTTGATTAAAAGAAATTCCACTATCAGCTTGTTTTAAAGTTTCTTTTTCTCCATCAACAAATGTCAATGATAAAGTTTGATTTGTTAAAGCTTTTTCAAGTGTTGAACTTGCATCCTCATACGTGAAACCTGAAACATCAATATCGTTAATTGTCGTATGACTCATAAAACGATTATGATAATAGAAACATCCAAAAAGATAAACAACAATAATCAAAGCACCTAAGATAAGTGCTGCTTTTAATACATGATCTTTTTTTATGCGAATCTTTTTTCTTGGCTCTCTTTCTTGTGTTTTCGTTTCCTCCATATATATATACCCCTTATATTTATAGCTTCATTTAGAAGTATAGGTACTTTTCAGATAAAAGTCAAGTTATCCGACATTTTATGTAATTGAAATCAGTATTTTTCATGAATGATGCTGATTGATTTTTCATCTAAGAAAAGATATGAAGAAAATCGCCCTCATTATGATGACACAAATGAAAATATTTGACATTATTGACACTTGTTTGAAAATGAGTTTTTTAACATATGCAATCGTATCAAGGATGGTTATAAATCATAGGGATTGTTTCGATTTCGACAATATATTTATAGAAGATAAAATGATAACATAGAATAGAAAATGATATGAAAGAAGCCAATTTGAATATTTGAAAGTCTATGATCAATGAAATATACAAAAAAATTATGGAAATGTTGCATATGATTTGAAAAATTTGTATTTTTGGGTATACTGAAAGCGGAAGGTGATAAATATGGTTAATATGCAAAAAGTTGCAGTGATTGGATGTGGGTTTGTAGGAGCTACATCTGCATTTAGTTTGATTCAGACAGGTTTATTTTCAGAAATGGTATTAATAGATGCAAATGCCAAAAAAGCTGAAGGAGAAGCGATGGATTTAAGTCATGGGAGTGCTTATTTAACACCTATGAATATCTATGCCGGCACTTATGATGATATTGTAGATGCAGGAATTATTGTCATTACAGCAGGAGCGAATCAAAAACCTGATGAAACAAGATTAGACTTAGTTAAGAAAAATGTTCAAATTTTTAAGAGCATTATTCCAGAAATTAAGAAAAGAAATTGTGAAGGTATTTTATTGATTGTTTCTAATCCTGTTGATATTTTGACAGAAGTTGCTTTGAAGTTATCAGGATTCCCATCAAATCGAGTTATTGGATCAGGAACTGTTCTTGATACAGCAAGATTAAAATATGTTTTAGGTAAACATTTACAAGTGGATCCTCGTGATGTTCATGCTTATATTATTGGAGAACATGGTGACAGTGAATTGGTTGTATGGTCTGGGGCGCAGGTTGCTGGTATTCATATTAATCATTTCTGTGAATTACGTGGACACTTTAATCATGAAGAAGCCATGGAAAGATTGGCTCAGGAAGTTCGTGATAGTGCTTATGAAATCATTGAAAGAAAAGGAGCAACTTATTATGGTGTAGCAGTTACGGTAAAACGTATTGCGACAGCGATTGTAAAAGATGAACATGCAGTATTACCTGTTTCTAGCTTGATGCAGGGAGAATTTGGTTTGAATGATTTATGTTTAAGTATTCCAACTGTTATTGGACAAAATGGTGTTGAAAAAGTTGTTGATATTTATTTGAATAATGATGAAAATGATAAATTACAATCAAGTGCCAGAGCTTTAAAAGAAGTATTGGATGATTTGGATTTATAAGAAGAAAGCATTTATAGAGTGAAGTCTATAAATGCTTTTTTGATATTTTCATAGCAGCGATTTCGTTGGCTTTTTGTAAAGCGTGAAACCAGGAATAGCCTAGCATACGATAAGCCATGATACTACCTATATGGCTATCACCAGCCCCGTTGGTATTATAAACGCTCACTGGGATGGCAGGAATATGAAAGTTTTCCTGTTGATTATAGAAATAACATCCATCTTTTCCAAGGGTAACGATTACAGGTTGATGTGTTTGCTGATATAAATATTGACAGGCTTGTTCAAGCGTGGTTTGTTGTGTATATGTCAGGATTTCCTGCTTGTTTAAATGAATAATGGGATGGAGTGAAAGAATGTTTTGAAAAGATTGTTTGGGTATGTCCATTAAACGTGGACCAGGTGCAAAATAGATACTTAAATGATCATGATTTTTTAAAAAATTATAAATCACTTCATGAGTATCTTCTTCGATTTCTAATCCACAAAGATAGACACATTGATATTGTTTCATATCCAATTGTTGAAACCATTCTTTTTGATAAAAATATTCAGCACCATGCTCACAAAGAAAAGTTCTTTCGCCCTGTTGATCTATAATACAATAACAACATCCATTCTTTTGATTGGTTTCAATAAGTATAGGAATCTGATTTTTTTGAAAATGGGTTTTCACAAATTCTCCATAGATACCTTTGCCAATAGGTGAAAAGAGGGTATAAGGAAGTTTGGTCTGTCTGAAAATAGAGGCCACATTCCAGGCACAGCCACCCATGGCCATGTTTTGACTAATTATATTTTCATCACCACATAGTTGAGGGAGCTGTTTAACATAAATATGAACATCACAAACACTTGAACCAATAATTAATGCTGATTTCATGATAAGTATCCTTTCTTTTTGACTTTTTATGATGACATTATATCAGATAAGTCTATGTTTAGAAAAGTTTTAGTGTTATAATGAAACGATGATGGGAGGGGTTATATGGATGATACAAATATGATGAGTGAGGGGTCTATTGCTAAAAAGATTATTTATTTTGCGATTCCTTTGTTTTTAGGTAATTTATTTCAACAATTATATAATACTGCTGATTCTTTGATTGTTGGAAATTTTTTAGGATCAAGTGCTCTTGCTGCCGTAGCGTCTTCAGGTAACTTGATTTTTTTACTGGTTGGTTTCTTTAATGGCATTTCTGTGGGAGCTGGCGTTGTGATTGCACGTTTTTTTGGGGCTCATGATCATAAGCGTGTGCATCTATCTATTCATACAACTGTTGCTTTAGGAATTGTATGTGGTATTGTTTTAACGATTTTAGGTGTTGTATTTGCACCTAAGATTTTAATTTTGATGGGAACACCCCAGGATGTTTTACCCAATTCTATTATTTACTTTAGAGTCTATTTTATGGGGTCATTGGCTTTTGTGCTTTACAATGCTTTTACAGGAATCTTACAGGCTTTAGGTGATAATAAGCATCCGTTATATTACTTGATTATATCTTCAGTTATTAATGTTGTTTTAGATGTTGTTTTTATTACTGTCTTTGATATGGGAGTAGGAGGGGCAGCTTTAGCTACGATTATTTCACAAATTGTCAGTGCTGTTTTATGTTTCATGCATTTAATTAAATTACCTGCATATCCATTAAAAGTCCAACAAATTCGATTTGATTTACCAATGCTGAAACTGGTTATTCAAAATGGATTGCCTGCAGGAATTCAAAATTCAATTATAGCTTTAGCCAATGTTGTTGTTCAAAGCTATATCAATAGTTTTGGACAGATGGCTGTGGCAGGATGTGGGGCTTATTCAAAAATTGAGGGCTTTGGATTTTTACCTATTACATGTTTTGCCTTAGCAATGACAACTTTTGTTTCACAGAATATTGGAGCAAAGAAATACGGGCGTGTCAAAAAAGGAACGCGTTTTGGTATTATCTGTTCATTGGTCTTGGCACAAATTATAGGGATGATCATTTTTATTGGAGCACCATTTTTGATTGGCTTATTTGATTCAACTCAAGATGTTATAAGCTATGGAACAATGCAAGCTAGAACCGTGACTTTATTTTATTTTTTATTGGCTTTTTCACACTGTATTGCAGGTATTTTAAGGGGAGCAGGAAAATCAATGATTCCCATGATTGTGATGATGATTTTTTGGTGTGTCGTTCGTGTTTTATACATCAGTATTGCTTTGCATTTGGTTCATGATATTCATCTTGTTTTTTGGGCATATCCAATCACTTGGGCATGCAGTTCTATTGTTTTTTTATGGTTTTATCTGTTTTCTTCGTGGGTACCACGATTGGAAAAAGACAGTTTATGAAAATTTGTTAAAATATGGAAAAATAGTGATAAGTGGCGAAAATAAGCCACTTTTTTTGTGCAAAAAATCAAAAAATAAATCATGTTTTTTCTATACATAAGGGTATAAATAGTATATAATAGTGGTATGAAGTGTTAAAATATGTATAGAAATGTATAAAAGTGGGTGATTTTGAAGTGTTCATTGGGGAATATAGACATAATATTGATACAAAAGGACGATTAAGCATTCCTGCCAAAATGCGTCTTGAATGTGGTGAAAAAGTCTATGTGACTCGTGGGAATGAAGGCTGCCTGGCTATTTATACAGTTGAAGGTTGGGAAAACTATTATCAATCACTCATGACACTTCCTAAAAGAAAAGCCGAAGTGAGAACTTTTATACGTTTGGTGACTTCGAGAGCGACAGATTGTGAATTTGATAAATTAGGTCGTATCAATATTCCACTTGTTTTAAGAAAAGAAGGAAATCTGCAAAAAGAATGTGTCATAGTCGGAGCAGGTGATCATATTGAATTATGGAATAGTGAAACATGGGATCATTTCTATGATGACAATATGGATCATTTCGATGAGATTTCAGAAAATATAGATGATTTAGATTAGGAGGATGTTATGTTTCATCATGTCAGTGTTTTATTAAAGGAAACAATCGATGGTTTAAATATAAAAGAAGATGGCATTTATGTAGATTGTACACTGGGTGGTGGTGGACATAGTCAGGAAATTTTAAAACGTTTAACAACGGGTCATCTCTATTGTTTTGATCAAGATCAACATGCGATAGAAGCAGCCAGACAGCGTCTATCTCAAATCTCTGATCATTTTACAATTATTTATTCTAATTTTAAAAATCTGAAAACTGAGCTTGCAAAACATGGCGTAGAACATGTTGATGGAATTGTGTTTGATTTAGGTGTTTCTTCACCTCAGTTTGATGATGGTGAACGTGGCTTTAGTTATAATTACGATGCCAAACTGGATATGCGTATGAATCAGAATCAGAAATTAACTGCATACGATATCGTCAATTCTTATAGTTATCAGGATATTGTCACAATTCTGTATAAATTTTCTGAAGAAAAATTTGCCAAACAAATTGCCAGAGCGATTGAACGTCATCGTGAAATCAAGCCTATTGAAACAACATTTGAACTGGTGGATATTATTAAAGAAGCGATTCCAGCTCCGGCCAGAAGAAAAGGTGGACATCCAGCGAAGCGTACATTTCAGGCTTTACGTATTGCGGTTAATGATGAATTAAATGTTTTTGATATCGCTTTAAATGATGCTTTAAAAATATTGAATGTTCATGGCCGTGTTGCAGTCATTACATTTCATTCTTTGGAAGATAAGATATGTAAATATACTTTTCAGGAAGTGACAAAACAACCAGAACTTCCTAGGGGAATGCCAATTGTTCCTGAATATTTGAAACCAAAGTTTCAAAAAATCACAACAAAACCAATTGTGGCGAGTGATGAAGAATTATTAGAGAATCATCGCTCTCATTCAGCAAAATTAAGAATTATAGAAAGGATATATGAGGATGAAGAATAAGAGAAAAGAAACAAGATTTTTAAGATTTTCAAAACGTTTATTAGTGATGAGTTTTATTGTTTTTGTTGTAGGGATTGTTGCATTAAATTCTTATGAATCAACAATTAATGTAGCATGTAATCAGTTGGAAAAGGATATTAAGACAATTGAATCTGATATTGATGGATTAGATATGAAAAAATTAGAGTTAGCTTCTTTTTCTCGTATTGAATCTGTTGCTGAAGCGAAGGGATATACATATAAACAAAATACTGCCACAGCTGCTGTTGTAGGAGTTCCTGAAGAATAATGGCTTTGAAGAAAAATAATAATCAAAGTGCTAAAATTATATATTGTATTATTATTGCAGTCATTGTTTGTATGGTACTTAATGTCATTTACTTAGGAGCTACTGGGAAACATTTGATCAGTGGAAATGATATTGAAGGTTATGCTAAAGATCGTGGTGAAAGTAAAACAGAGATTTTGCCTGCTAAACGTGGGACAATCTATTCAAGTGATAATGAAGTTATTGCCAGTGACATGAAAACATATAAGCTTTATGCGATTTTATCTAAGACACATTTAACGCTTGATAAAAAACCGGATTATGTTGTTGATAAAGAAAAAACCGCCAAAGAATTATCACCTATTATTGGAATGGATGAAGAAGATATTTTAAACCGATTGAGTAAAGATACTTATCAGGTAGAGTTTGGAAGTTATGGAAACAATCTGTCATCTCTTGTAAAAGATCAGATTGATGCCCTTAATTTACCTGGTTTGGAATTTGAAGAAATCACAACACGAAATTATCGTTATGGTGATTTTGCATCCTATGAAGTTGGATATGCACAAGCAGTTACAGAAGAAATTAAAGAAAAGACAGTTCAGAATATAGTTGGACAAATGGGTATTGAGAAGGCATTTGATGATGAATTGTCTGGAGAAGATGGAGAAAGAACTTATTTAGCTGACAATAATAATAATGTCTTGCCAAATGGAATTTTGAGTGAGACTGCACCTGTTGCAGGAAATGATGTTTATTTAACGATTGACAGTGATGTGCAGACGGAATTAGATATGCAGATGGAAAAAATGGTGAAAGAACTAAAGCCAGAAAAAGCAACCTGTGGTATTATGGATGCAAAAACGGGAAAGTTATTGGCTATTTCTAACTATCCATCATTTGATCCAAATGAACGTGATATTGATAATTATGTTGATTTATTTTTTAATGAACCTGTTGAACCTGGTTCAGTCTTTAAATCATTTGTTTATGGAAATGCGATTAATGATCATAAACTAGATGTGAATGATACTTATCAATCAGGAAAGTATTACTATAAAGTCAATGGAAAAACGGTTGCGACAATCAGAGACCATAATAATGGTAAAGGTTGGGGAACAATCAGTTATAAACAAGGATTTTATTATTCAAGTAATACAGGGATCTGTCACATGTTAAGTGAAAAAACAGATAAAGAATCTTTGCTTCAGGATTATGAAGATTTAGGTTTCTTTAAAGAAAGTAACATAGATGGTTTAGAATCTGCCGCAGGTTTTGCTGGATATAAACGTGAAGGAGAAAGAACATTAGAGTATTTGACAACTGGTTTTGGTCAAGGGTCAACATTTACAGGTTTGCAGTTAATACGTGCCTATAGTGCGTTTGCGAATGATGGAAAAATGGTAGAACCTTATATCGTAGAAAAAGTTGTCAACAGTGATACAAAAGAAACTTTATATCAGGCAAAAACACAGTACTCTAAACAAATATATTCTACTGATACTGTCAAACAGGTCAGAGATTTATTGAAAGGTGTTATTAATATAGAAGGAAGTACAGGATATAATTATCGTATGGATGATGTGAATTTGATTGGGAAAACTGGAACAGGGCAGGTAGCATCTGAATCAGGTGGTTATCGTAGTGGTTTCTATACAAACAGTTTTGTCGGTATGGCTCCATATGATGATCCACAGGTCATTATAGTGATGTGGTATCAGGGAAGTTCTGCAAGTACTGTAGAATCTGCCAAAGTTGTTCAGGCTGGTATTCGTGCGGCTTTAAATAAATTAAATGAACAACCATCACAAGTTGTAGAAACATCTACATTTGTTTTAGATAATTATACAAATCAAAGTGTTGATTATGCAAAAGACGTTTTATCTAATCATCAATTATCTTCACTTGTTGTAGGAGATGGAAATGTCATTGTTGATCAATATCCAAAAGCACAGACTGAAGTGTCTTCCAAATCAAGGGTATTCTTACAAACCAATGGAACCAATATTACCATGCCATCTATGACAGGATGGTCGCGTAAAGAGGCGGAAGCTTTTGGTGCCATGGCTAATGTAGAAATAGAATTCAAAGGTGTAGGTTCGATTTATGAACAAAGTGTATCGAAAGGTACGAAGCTAAAAGCTAATCAAAAAATTACAGTGACGGCAAAATAGGGGCTGAATTCAGTCCCTATTTTCATATTTTCAATATCATAAACATACAATATGTTGGTGATGTGACATGGTTTTTTCTAAAATGATACAGAAAATCAAATGGGTCAATATGGTCATGACCATTATTATTGTTTGTATTGTGATTCGTCTTGGCTATAGTCAGTTTATTGCTTATCAGGAATTGAGTTTAAAAGCAACAGAATCATGGCAACGTAGTTTTCCATTGGAAGCATCACGTGGAAAAATATATGACAGTCAGCATGTGACTTTGGTTGATAATCTCACAACATCTTCGTTGATTGTTGTTCCAAGTCAAATCAAAGATCCTATCCATACTGCCTATCAACTCGCTCAAATTCTAGAATGTGATGAAAAGACATTATTGGATAAAATACAAAAGAAAGTTTCAGTAGAAAGAATTCAACCAGAAGGACGACAACTAGATGAAAATAAAGCGTATAGCATTGATCGTTTAAAATTACCAGGGGTCTATCTTGTTCAAGATACTTTGCGTTATTATCCATTTCAAAATTATTTAGCTCAAACGTTAGGATTTGTTGGCATTGATAATCAAGGATTAGTTGGTTTGGAGTTACAATATGATGATTATCTTTCTGGAATGAATGGAAGCATTCATTATTATATGAATGCCAAAGGACAAAATTTAAATATCTATCCAGCTGAATATGTTTATCCAACTTCTGGCATGGATATTGAATTGACGATTGATACACGTGTTCAGGATGTCGTAGAAAGAGAATTAAACAATGCTTATGCGACTTATGATCCAGATTCTATTTTGTGTTTAGCAATGGATCCTCGTAATGGTAAAATTCTAGCAATCTGCAGTAAGCCTGATTTTGATCCGAATGATTATCAAAATGCTGATAGTGAAATTTATAATCGTAATTTACCAATTTGGAAATCCTATGAGCCAGGATCAACATTCAAAATTATTACTTTTAGTAGTGCTTTAAATGAGAATCTTTTTGATATGGACAAAGATACTTATTATGATAAAGGTTATGAAATTGTAGGCGGTGTTCGTATTAAATCATGGAAAAAAGGAGGACATGGTTTACAGACATTTAGAGAAGTTTTACAAAATTCTTCCAATCCTGGATTTGTTGAAATTGGGCGTAGACTTGGTAAAGAACGTCTTTATCAGTATATTCAAGATTTTGGATTAACACAAAAAACAGGTGTCGATATGATGGGGGAATCTAGTGGAATTATGTTTAATTATGATAAGTTTAATGAAGTTGAACAGGCAACTGTGGCTTTTGGACAAGGTATTTCTGTGACACCAATCCAGCTTGTCAGGGCTGTTTGTGCCTGTGTGAATGGTGGTAAACTCTATCAGCCTTATATTGTCAATAAAATCTATAATTCCAAAACACATGAAGTTGTCAGTGAAAAACAACCCAAAATGTTAAAACAGGTCATTCGTGAAGATACGTCAGCTAAAGTCAGAGATGCTTTGGAAGGCGTTGTGACGGATGGAGGAGGAAAGAATGCTTATATAGATGGGTATCGTATTGGGGGAAAAACAGGAACCGCTCAACGTGCTATCAATGGAACATATGCTGGTAATGGCTATATTCTTTCTTTTTTAGGTGTTGCGCCCATTGATGACCCCCAGATTGTGCTTTATTTGGCTATGGATAATCCTAAAAAATGTGTTCAGTATGGTGGAACAACAGCAGCTCCTATTGCCAGAAAAATCTTCATGGATGTTTTACCAGCACTGGGAGTTCAAAAAGTGACACAGCAACGAGAAAAAGCTTATGTCTGGACGGATACGAGAACTTTTGATGTACAAAATTATATTGGTAAGAAAAAATCAGAAGTGAAAAATGATCAATATGGTTTTGAATTTTTAGGTGAAGGTGACTATGTCATTGATCAATTGCCTCGTGTTGGTGAACAGATAGAAGAAGGTCAGAAAGTGAAAATTATGTTAGGTAATCAACAAGAGATCCGTTAATCAGTGAAAATGCATGTGATTATAGCTTACACTCTGGTCATAATATGATATAATAAAAAATTGATTGGAGGAATCATGATGCTTATACAGGAAAAAGAAATCAGACGTATTGTGCAAAATGAAAAGGAATATCGTTATGGTCGTTTTATGGATATGAAAGAATATTTAGAAAGAATGACGATCTCCTATGATGAAAATAATCACTGTTATAGAATCAATGCAAGAATTTCAATGACAAATGATAAATTGATTGTATCTATGAAAATCTCACAGGATGGGGAGATTATTCAATCTCATTGTAGCTGTCCTTTAAAAGGACAATGTCGTCATATTGCAGGAATTTTGTTCTTTTTTAAGAAACTAGAAGTGACATCTTTCCCTTATTTTTATGAAAAAGATGATCATTGGAATAAGCAACAGCAACTCTTAAAAATAGAAAAACAAAGACAAGAACGCATCCTGCATAAAAAACAGCAGGAATCATTAGATTTGATTCATTTATATAAAGATCAGTTATTAAGAGAATCTTTTGTTCCATTTATTTCACAACAATATCAGCTTAAAGTCTTTGTCCAACAAAAAAAGAATCAATTATGGGTTGCTTTTAAAGTTTTAACATCGACTCAAAGCTATATGATTAAAAATATTGATTCCTTTTTAAAAGCCATTGAACATCATGAACATTTACAATACAGCAAGAATTTTGAATTTATTCATAGTAGGGAAGCTTTTGATGAAGACTCTAGAGAAATCATTGATTTTATGAAAAAAAGCTTTTTAAAAAATCAGTTTATTCAACAGGGTGTTATCAAAGTATTAATGATACAGGATGATATAGATGAATTTTATAATATCATGAGTGCTTTGCCTTCTTCTTATTGTGATATTGCTTTTGACAAGAAGAATTATACGATTCCTTTAGATATTTCCTTAAAAGAAGACAGCTATGTTTTAGATTTAGCTGATTATAATGAATTTGAAGATGTGATGATATCCTCACAATATTTATACAGTTTTCATAATGATACTTTATATCGCTATATGTTCCATGCGCCTATCCAAGCTATCACATTTATCAAAAAGTGGATGGAAACCAAAGGTGGTTTCTATATTCCTCAAAATGCTTTAATGGATTTTTATAAATATGTTTTATATGATTTAAGTGATGATATTGATTTAAAGACACATCTTTTTGATGCCTATCATCAGGAAGATATGATTAATCTTTATGCTGATATGACGCGTGATGATCAGATTTGTGTTCAATTAGAATATATTTATGATGATCATATCTGTTATGGTTTTGATGAAGATAATACGCATAAATCAAAGAAAGCAGATTTAATAGAAGATTATTTGCGCCCTTATATTGAAGATATTGATGATCATATGATTTATCTTCAATATGATCATGATTTTACTTATCAGTTTTTAAAAGAAAGCTTGCCATATCTTTCGCATTATTGTCAGATTTTTGTCAGTGATGCCTTAAATAGTTTTTCTCAGGTTACACCAGTAGATATACAGGTGGGTGTACATCTGCGTCAAGGCTTATTGTCTATTGATATTCATAGTATTCATGTCCAAAAAGAAGAACTCATAGATCTATTAAAAGCTTATAAGAAAAAAAGAAAATTCTATAAGTTAAAAAATGGTCAGATTCTTTCGTTAGAAAATCAGGAACTTCAGGATTTGGATCATCTGACACATTCTTTATCACTGAATATGAAAGATATTGTGGGAGGGGAGATTCAAATTCCAACTTATCGTCTGTTTGAAATTGATCAGATGATGAATCAGGAATCTTCTTTACATTATCAAAGAAGTGCTGAATTAAAGAAATGGACGGAAGACTTTAAACAAAGAGAATATGATTTTGATATTCCTCAACATTATCAAAGTATTTTAAGAGATTATCAAAAGCTTGGTTATCAGTGGTTAAGACTAATGGAACATTATGGTTTTGGTGGTATTCTGGCTGACGATATGGGGCTTGGAAAAACATTACAGATGATTACTTATTTTGATAGTTTAAAAGGACAAGGAACACACATGGTTATTGCCCCTGCAAGTCTGATTTTTAACTGGCAGGATGAATTTCAAAAATTCTCTCAAGATTTAAAGGTTTTATGTGTTTATGGTCATAAAGAAGCCAGAGAAAAGCTTTTGGAACATAAAGAAGATTATGATGTTGTGATCACATCTTATGATTATTTGAGAAGAGATATTGAACTGTATGAAACATATCAGTTCCATACAGTTGTGATTGATGAAGCTCAAAATATCAAGAATCCTAAAACACGAAATGCCATTTGTGTAAAGCGTTTAAAAGCTAAACAGCGTTTTGCTTTAACCGGAACACCGATTGAGAATTCATTAGCTGAATTATGGTCAATCTTTGACTTTTTAATGCCTTATTATCTCTATCATTATCACTACTTTTTAGAACAGTTTGAACGCCCTATTGTAAAAGAACATGATGAACAAAAACAGGAACGTCTCAAACAGATGATTACACCATTTGTTTTAAGAAGAAATAAAAAAGATGTCTTAACAGAATTACCTGAGAAAATTGAACAGACGATCTATATGCGTTTTAATGAAGAAGAAGAGAAACTTTATCTGGCTAATCTTGTCCAGGTTAATAAATCTTTACAGGAAAAACTTCAAGTTCAACAGTTAGGACGTATTGATATTCTAGCAATGTTGACACGTTTAAGACAATTGTGCCAAGATTCACGTTTATTATATCAGGATATACAAGAGCCTTCTTCAAAGTTAAAAGGATGTATGGAACTGATTCATTCTTTAAAAGATAATCATAAGAAAATATTATTATTTTCTTCATTTACTTCATTATTACATTTGATTGAAGAACAATGTCAAAAAGAACATATATCTTATTATCTTTTAGATGGTTCGACTTCAAAAGAAAAACGTAAACAAATGGTTGATGCTTTCCAAAATGATCAAACAACATTATTCCTTATTTCTTTAAAAGCAGGGGGGTCAGATTTGAATTTAACAAGTGCTCAAGCTGTCATTCATTATGACCCATGGTGGAATATGTAAGCAAAAAATCAGGCGACAGATCGTGCACATCGTATTGGTCAGTTAGAAAATGTTCAAGTATTCTCATTGATTATGAAAAATACAATTGAAGAAAAGATAATGGAATTACAAAAACAAAAGAAAAACTTAGCAGATACTTTTGTTGAAGGAAATGAAGGAATGATTAGTACCATGAGTTTAGATGATATGAAATCGTTATTTGAGATCTCGTCATGAGATCTTTTTTTGTGCAAAAAATGCTAGTTTTTGGGTAAAAAACATGTAGAAATATGTCGAATTTTGTAGAAAAATATACAATATTTAGGCAAATGTGCATTTTATTTATTACAGACATAGACGTTCTATAAACTTCTCTTGTGTTTTGATATAAAAATGCATTTTATATATCTATATGGGGAGGGATGAAAACATGAAGATCATCTATGATGAAAATGAACAAATGAATCATCATGAATTAAAACTTGTTTATCATCCCAAAAACAAAAAATTAGCACAGCTCTTATTAAAACAATTTACTGAAAATTTAGGTGAAGTTGAACTCTATGATGAATATCATAATAAATATTATGTCCCCCTTTTAGCTATATACTATTTTGAAATGGTAGACCAAAAGTTTTATGCCTATACTGAAAAAGATGTCTATCGCATCTATTGTGTGAAAATGGAACGCTTAAAACAGCGGGTACAGGATTATGGCTTTTATCAGATTAATGTGCGGACACTTGTGAATATCAGACATGTGAAAACTTATAAAATTCAAAGAGGGAGTCGGCGTAGAATTATTCTCGATAACGATGATATTTTAATTTCCAGTCGGCATTATAAGCCGGAGTTTGATCGTCTAGAACATGATCTTAAACATGGAGAAATTGAAATATAAAAAGAACGAAAGAAAGATCTTTCGTTCATGATGCATCACATATAAATAAGGATGTAAGAAGCCAGGTTCATTTAGGCTAAGTCACAATCTTATTTATATCTTCTATATATTGATGCGGTTGCTGATGAGAAAAATCCCTTTCTTTTTTATTTTATAAGTTCATTTTCATACATCAATATACAGGTGTTCTTTAAAGACAAATTTATTATAACGAATAAATAAATAAAAAACGAATTGAAAAGCATAAAAACCATGAAAAGAATAATAAATTAACAGATTCGTCAAAAAAAGATTGTAAAAAAAATTACAGTTTTATCAAACTGTAAGATTTCCTGTTATTATTTATCTAAATCTTTAATTCCATAAAATTCATTTTTCTTTTCCACGTTTTCGCAAATATAATCTAATGACGCTTTATAAAAACGTGAGAAACGAATAAGTTTAGGAATAGAAGGTGTTCTTTGATCAGATTCATATTGAGAAACAATAGGTTTAGACATTTTTAATGCTTCCGCCACTTGTTTTTGTGATAATCCCGCTTCTTTTCTTAATGCTTTTAATCTTTGACCAATACTCATGTTTTCACCACCCTAGAGCTATTATACACCATGAAGATTTGCTTTAGGTAAATTCATCATAATTTCAACTCTTTTGTCATTCGACAATTCTCGACAAATTTCTACAAATTGGCATAAAAATGACCAAAAATGGGAGAAAAGTGGACTGATTTCTCATTGCAAATTGACTACAATAAAATTATCAAGATAATTAAAGAAGGGGAGAGGGAACAATGAACATTGCTGTATGTGATGATCAGCTGGATTATTTAAACTTGATTAAGAAAAAGCTTATTGAATGTTTTCATGAACCAGAAATGGAATTAAATGTTTATACTTTTTCTACAATTCAAGAGATGCTGTATAGTACAAAATTTCGTTGTTATGAATTTGCATTCATTGAAATGAAAGTCGAAAATGATCGTGGTATTGAAGCAGCTTATCGATTAAGAGAACTGAATCGTGCCTGTCAGGTTGTCTTTATTAGTGATCAATATTATCACATTCATGAAGCATTTGCGGTAAAGGCAAGGGAATATTTACTAAAACCCATTAATACAAAGCAATTTCAAAGTGTTTTTGATTATTTAATGGATTGGTATTTACATCAAAATGTCAAATTTGTCATACCTATTAGAGAATTAGGACGTAAACGTATTTTTGATGTTGATGAAATCAAGTATTTTGAAACTTATTATAATGATTTAGAAATTGTAACGGTGGATGATCAGCATTTCATGACACATGTTAAAAATCGTTATAAGTTACGTCCAGTATTAAAGTCACGATGGTTTATGCAAGTGAATCAAAGTGTTTTAGTGAATATGAAATGTATTGATTTTTTAACAGATCGTAATGTTATTTTAAAATCAAGGGAAGTCTTTCCGACAAGTCGTAAAACATTGATACAAAATCATCTTTTATTTGAAAAATTTTTAAAGGAAAAAGAAGAAAAGGAAAAATTAAGGAATGGGGAGAAATAAATTGAGAATTGCGGTGATAGATGATGAAACATTTTACATTCAAGATGTTTATTCAAAAATAGAAAATTTTAAACAGTCATTTCATGATATAGATATTGAGGTTGATACATTTACTCAAGGAAAGGAATTTTTAGATAGTTTTGAGGAACATCCATATGATTTGATTTATTTAGATATTGAATTAAATGATATCAATGGTGTTCATTTAGCTCACATGATTCATGAGAAAAAAGCTTCAACAATGATTATTTTTATGACAAGTCATATGAGTTATATACATCAGTCT
>X43_European_Badger__coassemble_30_pt1 | contig 19329 bp, 18 predicted proteins | sample X43_European_Badger__metabat2_high_PE_007 | metagenome-assembled genome bin X43_European_Badger | reverse complement strand
TTTACCATGTTCAACTTCGTTTCCACAGATGACATCATCGAAATAGTTTAAAATACCATTATCAGTGAGTAAGGCATTAACTCTATCACGTGCACTTGATGTCGCAATCATTGTTTTATAGTTATGTTCTTTTAAATAAGTTAATAATTCAACCAAACCATCTTTTAATGGAACACCTTCTCTTGCAAATTGTTCATCCATTAACTGATGTACCTTTTTCGCAACTTCTTCAATAGGAAAATCTTCGCCATATTGATCAAACATTGCGCGTCTTGTGGCTTCCATAGTACGCCCTAATAAAGTTGTATAAAACGCTTTTGTCATTTCTAAGTTCATTGTTTTTAAAACATCTTTATAACATTGATAAGTGACATTTTCTGTATCAATCATTAATCCATCCATATCAAAAATAACCGCTTTTAACATTTTTTATTCCTCCACTTTATATTGAGTATAAAAAAATGATCTATCTGTGTCAATGAAAAAACAAAGATTATGACAAGATTATTTTGCTTATTTTAAATGTTTATATTATAATGGTAACGGTTTGGAGGTTAGCGTATGAATAATATGATGGAAAGATTGGAAACAATCGCAAGAAGATATGAAGAATTAAATGAAATATTAATGGATCCAAGTATCGCAAATGATGTTCAAAAGATGACAGAAGCATCTAAAGAACAGGCAACTTTGGAAAATGCTTATCAATTATATCAGGAATATAAAAGAATTCTTGATGGTATTGAAGAAGCAAAAGAGTTAATGAAGGAAAATGATCCTGAAATCAAAGAAATGGCTGAATTGGAATTAAGTGAATTGGAAGAAAAGAAACCTCAAATTGAAGAAAAATTACATTTAGAATTAATTCCTAAAGATCCAAATGATAATAAAAATGTTATTGTAGAAATTCGTGGAGCCGCTGGTGGAGATGAAGGAAATATCTTTGCAGGTGATTTATATAGAATGTATGTCAAATATGCAGAATCACAGGGATGGAAGATTGAAATCTTAGAAGCTCAGGATAGTGAAGCTGGTGGATATTCATTAATTTCCTTTATGATTAAAGGGGAAGGTGTTTATTCTAAATTGAAATTTGAATCTGGGTCACACCGTGTACAACGTGTACCTAAGACAGAAACACAAGGACGTGTGCATACTTCTACCGCAACAGTGCTTGTGATGCCTGAAGCAGAAGAAGTTGATTTTGAATTAAATCCATCTGATTTAAGAATTGACACATATCGTGCATCAGGTGCAGGAGGACAGCATATCAATAAAACAGATTCAGCAGTTCGTATTACGCATATTCCTACTGGTGTTGTGACAACTTCTCAGGATGGACGTAGTCAGCATGACAACAGAGATAAAGCAATGCGTGCCATGCGTACAAAATTATATGAAATGAAATTACGTGAACAGGAAGAAGCAATTGGCAGTGAACGTCGTAGTAAGATTGGAACTGGAGATCGTAGCGAAAAGATCAGAACATATAACTATCCACAAAATCGTGTCACTGATCACCGTATTGGATTAACAATTCAGCAGTTAGATCGTATTATGGAAGGAAAACTGGATGATATTATTGAAGCTTTGATGAATGAAGATCAAAGATTGAAACTTCTAGGAGAAGAACAATGATTTTAAGAGAACTGATTCGTCAAAGTGAAGCCATGCTTGATGAAAAAGATAAAGACTGTAATGTTGCGAAAGTTCTGTTTTATCATTTGGCGCATAAAGAGCCTCATCAATTGTATTTGATGATGGATGAAGAAGTTGATGAAGAATTATTAAAACAGTTTCAGGATGGTATGCAAAGATATATGAATGGGGAACCTATTCAATATATTAATGGAAAAGAAAACTTTTTCTCTAGAGATTTTATTGTCAATGAAAATGTGTTGATACCACGCTATGAAACAGGAGAACTGGTAGAAAATATTCTTTATAAAATTGATGATTATTTTGATGATTATTCATCTATTGATTTATGTGATGTAGGAACGGGTTCAGGAGCGATTGCGATTACTTTGGCATTAGAAGAACCAAAATTAAATGTCGTCGCAACAGATATCAGTGAAGAAGCATTAGAGGTCGCTAAAGCGAATGCCAGTGAATTAGATGCTCAAGTGACTTTTTATCAAGGGGATATGTTAGAGCCATTGATAGACCGTCAACAGAAGTTTGATATATTTGTATCCAATCCACCTTATATTCCACAAGATCAGGAAATTGAAAGTGTTGTGAAAGATAATGAACCCCATGTGGCTTTATTTGGTGGAAATGATGGTTTGTATTTTTATCGAAAGATTTTTAAAGATGTTCGACATGTTTTAAAAGACCGTGCTTTACTTGCTTTTGAAATGGGATTTGATCAAAGAGAACTCATGTCACAGGCAGTAGAACAGTATTTTCCAGGTATTCCTTATGAAATTATCAAGGATATCAATGGAAAAGATCGCATGTTGTTTATTTATTATCATTTGAGTTAACATTATGGAAAAGATTTTAGAAACATCAAGATTATACTTAAGACGTTTAGAAGTCACAGATGCTATGCGTATGAGTGAGTATCGTCAAAAAAAGGAAGTCGCTTATTATCAATCATGGAAAAAGTATTCAGTAAAAGATGCTTCCAAACGTATTCAGCAATGTTTAAAGTTAACAGATTTGAATCTACCAAAAACAAATTATCATCTAGCTATTATTTTAAAAGAAAATGATCAGATGATTGGTGATTTATTTGTAGATGTGGCTAATGAAAAGGTTTTTGTTTTGGGATATACAATAGATAGTGTTTATTGGTCTCAAGGTTATGGAAGTGAAATCGTGGAAGCTTTTTGTGTGTTTATGAAAGAACAGTATCATTTTCAAAGAGTGATTTGTTATGTTTATAAGGATAATCAGCGTTCAAAACATTTGTTAAAAAAACTTGATTTTCAAAAGTTTGAAGAATCTTTCTTCTATCATGATGAAGGGTATGTCAAATATTTATAGCTCTATGTCAACAGCGATATGGATGCCTAGTTAAATGAGTAACATATATTGCTTCAAATGATTGAATGAGGACTAAATATCCTCATTTTTTTTATCTTTCATATTTTTTCCATAAATTTATATTATAATAAAGAAAAGTAGGAGGTGTTTATATGAAAGTCTTATTGGTTGAAGATGAAAAACTAATACGTCAGTTCATTGTAGAGTATTTTCAAAAACAGGGAGAAGAAGTTATTGAAGCGAGTGATGGATATGAAGGTTTATCATTATTAGATGATAGCTTTGATCTTGTTTTATTAGATATTATGATGCCTGGTATTGATGGGTATGAAGTTTGTAAACAGATTCGTCAAAAGAATGATATTCCTATTTTATTTATTAGTGCTTTAAGTGATGATGATAATAAATTAAAAGGATATGATCTTGGTGCTGATGATTTTATATCTAAGCCATTTACACCTTCATTATTATATGCAAAATGTAATGCTTTATTAAAACGCTTTAAAAAAGATGAGCAGGGGATGATTATAGAAGAAGGAATCATCCGTATTAATGATGATACGCATGAAGTTTATATTGATGGTGAAAAAGTATCTTTATCACATAAAGAATATCAGATGTTGATGTATTTTATTGTTAATAAACGTAAAATTTTATCTAGAGATCAGCTTTTAGATCGTATCTGGGGTTATGATTATTATGGTGACCAGCGTATTGTTGATACTTATGTGAAAAAATTAAGAAAAAAATTAAAAGCAGCTTCAGTCTATATTCAAACGGTAGTCAAAATTGGCTATATGTTTGATTCTAAGGGGTAATCTATGAGGAAATTAAACTTTAGTTTAGTTATCAAAATAGCCTGTATTATTTTATTAGCTTTTTTAGCAGTATTAGGTAATGAAATTCGTTTAGGGATTGAGCGCTATATTAAAAACACATTAGAAACTGATGCTGAAATAACGATTCGTAACTTAGATAAGTTTGCCAAAAATTATGTTGAAAGAATTGCAGTGAATCCAGTTGATTTATCTTCCCAACAATTTTTAAGATTATATCATCATGCGCTTTCTGGGGATTTAACGAAAGTCAAATGTCTGGTTGATGCTGATGGAAAGATTTTAGATATGTCTAGAGATGGGGTTGAAGGACCATCATTATCTTTGATAGTTGAAAAAGATGATACGAATTATTCTGTTGGTATTGATTTTTCTTCATTGAGTCAAAAAGATTTGGAAAAATTGGAGAAGGTCATTATACAACATCAAAATTCACAATTAGATATATCTATTGATGTTCATATAGGCCAATATAATGAATTTAATGGTGAAATGAGAGATTTGGATTTTAAAGAAATAAAAGTCAACAATCAGACAGTTATTGAGCATCAGGTTGAAGGTGAAATAACACATATAGAAGGTGTTGCCAGTTCTTATATGAGTGCCAAGATGGAGCTGTTGTTTCCATATTCAGCAGATGGTTTATCATATTCTTCTAACTTAACACAAAAAGCAATGTTAACTGATTATCATGATGCTTTTAATGGATTAAAACAGCAAATTCAAAAAAACTTTGAACAATTTAAGGATTCAGGAAAAGAATTTAATTCATCAATTTATGATTATACACAATACTATTTGATTAATCCTTATGAATATAATGGTAAATATTATTCTACCATTATGATGCGATTAGAAGATTGGATCACACCTAATCAAACGCAAGAAGAAGTCACTGTAGATGCAGCAACAGTAGGTTATATTTTTATAACGCAGGAATATGAAAATCTACGTATGAAAAGTTTACAACAATTTATGTATGATAATTCATCAACGTATATTTTAGCTATTTTTTTGATTATTATTATGTGCTTTATTGTGGCTTATATGATTGTCCGTCCAATCAAACAATTAGAATTAGCTGCCTGGCGTATTTCTCGTAAGCAGTTTGAATATCCTATTGATACTTCACGCCATGATGAACTTGGTGATTTGGCTCGAAGTGTTGATAAGATGAGTAAGGAATTAGAAAAAACAATCAATGATTTGCATCAGGAAATTGAACGTGTTCAACAACTAGAGGTTGTCAGAAAAGAGTTCGTTTCTAATTTTACACATGAAATTAAAACACCACTAGGCATTATTAATGGTTTTAGTGAAATGGTTGAACTGGAACAGGATGAAAAGAAACGTAATGAATACATACAAATCATTCAAAATGAAACAAGACGCATTAATGAACTTGTTTTAGCTATGTTAGACTTATCAAAACTAGAATCTCAAAATATGACATTAGATCTTGAAGAAGTAGATTTATTAGATATCGTTGACGAAGCTTTAGAATCAATGGCTTGTCTGTTTGAAGCACAGAAAGTTCATTTGAAAACTGATTTAGATTCTAGTATTATCCAAGCCGATCCTTTTAAGATAGGAATGGTTATTACAAATTATATAAGTAATGCTTTGCGTTATACAGAAGCAGGCGAAGAAGTCATTATTCATTTGGACGAACATTGCTTCTCGGTAGAAAATACAGGGGCCCATATCCCAGAAGAAGACATACAAAAAATCTGGCTCTCTTTTCATAAAGTTGATAAAGCCAGAAATGAAGGTGGAACTGGTTTGGGGTTAGCTATCTGTAAAGCTATATTGGAATTGCATCATTTTGAATATGGTGTTGAAAATACACCACAGGGTGTTCTCTTCTATTTTAAATATTAGTTCCCTTTATGGGAACTTTTCTTATTTACAAACATCTATCCAGTCTTGAGGATGGCAACATTCTTCTAGTTCATGACAAGATAAACGAATCGCACTATGATCATTACCAGCTGCAGGGTAGACGTATGCTAACTTTTGTAAAGAGATATCAAGATAAATTTGTACATTGTCTTTGACTGCAAAAGGACATACACCACCAGGACTATGTCCAATATAGGATTCAACAAGTTCATTAGGAATCATTTTTGCTTTTTTATGGAAGTATTGTTTATACTTTTTATTGTCAATTTTGGCATCACCAGCCATAACAATCAGCAAAGGTTGTTCATCTATTAAAAAAGATAAAGTTTTAGCAATCTGTTGAGGTTGACATCCTAATGCTTTTGCAGCTAATTCAACAGTTGCGCTAGAATCCTTTAAATCAATAATACGATCTGCTAAATGAAGCTGATGAAAATATGTTTGAACACGTTTATATGACATAGTTATGACCTCCTTTGATTTCTCTCAGTTTTAGTATAATCTTTTGAATAGGATAAGTAAAATCTATAGAATGATGACTGTTTAAAAAAATAATGATTGTCTTTTAAATATGACAAATAATGCAAAAAGGAACCTCTATAATAATGGCAAGAGGTGGGAAAAATGGAACTGATTCTTAGTCCTAGTCGTATGAAAAAGATTAGGTACCAATTTATTTTTTATATAACTTTAATTTCTTTTTTAATTTCTATTGTACATATTTATTCAACATCATTATTATTTGCATTGCCTTTTTTTTATGTGTGCTTTATGTGTGGGTATCAGTCTATTATAGGTTATGCTATAGGGCTTGGTATAGGGGTTATATTCTTAGATGTTCCTTATGATGTTTTTGTGATAAGTGCTATATCTTTTGTTATTTTAGAATTCTGTTTACTGTTTCAATCCATGAAATCAAGATATGTGCCCTATCTTTTAACATTGATTGGAGGCATCTATTATGCTTATATTCAAATAGATTTACTTTCAACTTTATTACTCACTATTTTAACATATATCAATACAATGATTTTTACATCTTTAACACCGATATTTATGCATGGCGAAGCTGAGCTTTTGACTCATGAAAGAATGAAAGCTTTAACAGTTGTAATTCTTATATGTACAATGGGGTTATTGCCATATTCTCAAATGTCAACAATGATATTAATTCGTATTTTTATTTTAATTATGATTTATCATGAATGTTTAGATGATTTATTGCCAGGATTATTTTATAGTGCTATGTTGATGCTGTTGATGGATCTAGGATATAAAGATGATATTTTATCTTTTTTACTACCCCTTTTCTTTTTCTATATGATTCCTTGTCATAAAAAATCAACTATCGTCTCTCTGTATTTTGTATCTCATCTTATTTTGCCATTCTTTTTAGATTTTCAATATACATATCATGGATTTATTGTCGTTGCCAGTGGCTTGATTTTTTTCATTTTACCGATGCGTTTACATAAACCTGTCTTATCTTCAAGTTACCAGGAAATGACTTTTAAACAACAATTATCAAAACAGGTTGATTCTTTCTGTCATTTATTTGAACAGATGACGGCTTTGTTTACGAAAGCACCTGCACCTAATCGTTCTTTAGAATATGTGGGTTATATTTATGAAGATATGTGTCAGAATTGTTCAAGTCAAACCACTTGATTAAATAAAAAATATGGACCACATCGTTTAGTCAAATTAATGAATAAAGGATTAAAAGAAAGTTATAGTGAAGCTGATGAAGATTTTATTCATCAATATTGTTTAAATCCAGAAAAATATCTAGCTTTAGTACAGCAGTATCGTAAAGATTATCGGAAAATCAGACGAGTTCAGGAAGAATATAAAGTGATGAAAAATGATCTCTATCATCAATTTTCATTATTAAATCATGTTTTTCATCAATTTTCTCATCAACTGGAAATTGGACATATTGAAGAAAAGCATATTTATGAACATATGGAAGGTTATCATTTTCAATTGGCACATCTTAAAAAATACTATGAATCACAATCAGTCTATTATTTAGAAATAGGGCTGTATGATATGACTAGAGAAGAAATTGAAAATGAATTTATACCGATTCTTGAAGCTTATCTTAATGAAACATTGGATATAGAAGCTATCAAAACACCCATGCATCAGTTAGGTTATACATATCTTGTTTTAAAACATCATACCCGTTATTTTATTCAATACGGAGTCTCACAATGTGCTAAAGAAAGTATTGCCTGTGGGGATAGCTATACGATTTTTTCTATGAATGAAAATGACTATTTTGCCTTGAGTGATGGTATGGGACAGGGACAAAAAGCAAGTGATGATTCAAGCTTGACATTAGATGTCATGAAACAGTTAATTACAAATGGCATTTCTTTAAATGATACCATTCAATCAGTGAATGCTTTATTAAAAATTAAAAATCGTAATGATATGTTTACTACGGTTGATATGATAGAAATCAATCTGGTCAATGGAGTGACAACATTTATGAAATATGGGGCTTGTCCAACCTATATTTTACGTGATCATGAAATCATAGAAGTAGAATCTAAAACGTTACCGATGGGTATTGTTTCACCACTTGAAACAATGATTCAAAAACAAACTTTGAAAGAAAATGATATGATTTTTATGGTAAGTGATGGTTTTTCAGGACATTTTAGAGAATTTTTAAAGGATAATGAATATTTGATTGGTGATGATCATCCTAAAGATATTGCTCATTTATTTATGACATTGGCAAATGATGAACAAAGGAATGATGATATGACCATCATGGTTTTAAAAATATGTAAGCAATAATCCCAAAATATTGGGATTTTTGTTTTGGAATTATCATTTCTTTGATATAATGTCCTCATGGAGTGATAGCATGAATTTAGAGTTATTAGATCGTTCAAAATATTACGTGATTGGTGTGTCTGGTGGATGCGATTCAATGTATCTTTTAGATACTTTAAGAAAGGAAGGGTATCATTTGCTGGTTGCTCATGTGAATTATAATTATCGTCATGATAGTTATATGGATTATGAGTTAGTCAGTGATTATTGTGCAACGTATGGAATTCCTTTCTATTATAAAGAATTTCATCCTCAAGATTATCATCAGGGTAATTTTCAAAATCAGGCAAGAACGTTAAGATATAATTTTTATAAAGAAATCTATGATCTTTATCATGTTGATGGTGTGATTTTAGGTCATCATTTAGATGATCATCTGGAAACTATTTATATGCAGTTATCCCATCATAATACGGTTCACTATTTAGGAATTAAACAGGAAACACATGTTCAAAATATGCGTATTATTAGACCTTTAATGTGTCTATATAAAGAAGAAATCATTAAAAGATGTCAAGATGGACATATTCCTTATCATGATGATTATACAAATTTTGAAACGGATTTTGAAAGAGATAAAGTTCGTAATACTGTTTTGAATCATTATACATTACAACAAAAAGAAGAACTTTTAAAAAAGGCTGAAGCACATAATCAAAGAATCAAAGAATTAGAGTTTAAAGTTCAAACCTATTACCAACAATATAAAACAGATGGCATTATTTACTATTATTATATTCCTAAAGAGTTAAGAGAAATCTTCCTTTATTTAATTTTACGTGATGTGATGCCAACACAGTTAATTTCTTATTCTCTTATTCAGGAAATCAAGCATCAGATTGATAGTGTGAAACCAAATATTCAAATGAATTTACCAGTTAATTATCTGTTCATAAAAGAATACGATAATATCTACATCATTGATAAAGATAAAACCAAAGGCTATCATTTTGAATTTAGAGAATATATGCCTTTTGGTTGTGAGTATTTCCATTTATTAGATAGTGGTCATATCAATGAAGGGGTCTTTCTTGCCCCTGAAGATTATCCAATTACTATCCGTACAATGAAAGAAGGCGATAGCATTATGACATCTTCTGGAACAAAAAAACTCTCACGTCTATTTATAAATGCAAAAATTCCTGCTTTGAAAAGAAAAACATGGCCTGTTGTCGTGAATAAGGATGGAACTATTGTTTTAGTTCCACATATTGCAAAAAACATTGATTATTTGACTACAAAACCAAATGTATTTGTGATAAAATAAAAAGGCTTATTATAAGGAGTGAGAAGTATGCATAAAGATGTTAAAGAGATTTTATATACTCAAGAAGAAATTGTTGAGAAGTGTAAAGAATTAGCAAAACAAATTACAAATGATTATAATGATAAAGAAGTGATTCTGGTTGGTTTATTAAAAGGATCTGTTCCTTTTTTAGCGGAATTATCTAAATATATAGAATTAGATGTGACATTTGATTATATGGATGTCAGCAGTTATGAAGGTGTTGAATCACGAACAATTACAATCAAGAAAGATTTGGATCAGGATGTCAAAGGTAAAGATATCTTACTTGTAGAAGATATTTTAGATACCGGTAAAACATTAACAACAGTCAAAGCAATGCTTGAAGAACGTGGTGCAAATTCTGTTGAAATTGTTACAATGTTAGATAAAAAAGAAGGACGTACTTATCCAATTGAAGCAAAGTATGTAGGATTTGAAATTCCTAATGCATTTGTGATTGGATTTGGATTGGATTTTAATGAGAAATATCGTCAATTACCTTATGTAGGTATTTTAAAAGAAGAATGTTATCAGTAGTGAAAAGGAGATTATATGAACAATAAGAATAAGAGTTTAATAAAAGCCATATTGCCTTGGGTTCTTGTCATTATTTTATTGAGTTCATTAGTTCCATTATTAAATATGGGGCGTACAAATGAAGTGAACTATACTGAGTTTACGGAAATTGTCAATAAAGAAAATGTAACTGAAGTATCAGTGATGCCTGGTATTTATGTGACAAGTGTAGAAGGACAATATACAAAGACTGAAGAAGGTCAAGAAGTCAATTATACATTTAAAACAAATGTTCCACAGACTGATCAGGAATTAGATTCTTTAATTCAGTTAATGGAAGATAAAGGTATTACAGTTGAAGTTTTAGATGCAAAAAGTGAAAATATGTTGGTAGATACTTTATTAGGTTTACTTCCATATATTTTATTGATTGGTGTGATGTTTTTTGTAATGAGAAGTATTGGTGGTGGCGGGGGTGCCAATGCCAAAGCTTTCGATTTTGGAAACTCACGTGCAAAATTAGAGAAAGACAGCAAAACAAGATTTACAGATGTTGCTGGAGCAGATGAAGAAAAAGAAGAATTAAAAGAATTAGTAGATTTCTTGAAAAATCCAAAGAAATTTGCCAACATGGGGGCTAAAATTCCTAGAGGTGTATTACTTGTAGGGCCTCCAGGTACAGGTAAAACATTACTTGCGAGAGCAGTGGCTGGTGAAGCCAATGTACCTTTCTATTCTATTTCAGGTTCTGAATTCGTAGAAATGTTTGTTGGTGTTGGTGCTGGACGTGTGCGTGATATGTTTAAAAAAGCAAAACAAAATGCACCATGTATCATCTTCATTGATGAAATTGATGCTGTGGGGCGTCAAAGAGGAACTGGTGTCGGTGGTGGACATGATGAACGTGAACAGACATTGAACCAGTTGTTAGTTGAAATGGATGGATTTAGTGGTAATGAAGGTATTATCATTTTAGCAGCAACAAACCGTGCTGATGTCTTAGACCCTGCATTACTTCGTCCAGGACGTTTTGATAGACAAATTCAAGTTGCAAACCCAGATAAAAAAGCGAGAGCTGAAATCTTACGTGTGCATGCACGTAATAAGAAATTTACAGATGATGTGAATTTTGATAACATTGCACAACGTACTCCTGGTTTCTCAGGTGCAGAGTTAGCTAACGTATTAAATGAAGCGGCTTTATTAGCGGTTCGTTTAGGACATAAACGTATTACTTTAGATGATGTTGATGAAGCGATTGACCGTGTTATTGGTGGACCAGCGAAAAAATCACGTAAGTATACAGAAAAAGAAAGAAAATTGGTTGCTTATCATGAAGCAGGACATGCAATTATTGGTTTAACTTTAGAGGATGCCAATAAAGTTCAAAAAGTCACAATTATTCCTAGAGGTCAAGCTGGTGGATATAACTTAATGACACCAAAAGAAGAAACGTATTTCCAGACAAAATCACAGTTAATGGCAAGCATTACTGGATTTATGGGTGGACGTGTGGCTGAAGAAATCTTCTTTGGTGATGTCTCTTCTGGTGCGCATAATGATATTGAACAGGCGACTCGTATTGCCAGATTAATGGTTACTGAATTAGGTATGTCTGGTTTAGTACCAATTAAATATGATTCTGGTCATGATGCAGTATTCTTAGGTAGAGATTATTCTTCTACAAGCAATACACATTCTGGTCAAATTGCTTATGAAATTGATCAGCAAGTTCGTAAGATTATTGATACTTGTTATGAACAATGTCGTCAGATTATCAATGAACAAAAAGATAAGTTAATTATTATTGCGAATGCTTTATTAGAGCATGAAACATTAAATAATGAACAAATTGAATCATTATATAACACTGGACATATGTTAGAAATGGATAATGGTGTGGATGACGATGATCATCATGATCAAAACCCGCCAGTAGAAGAAAAGAAAAACACAGTGAATTTAGATGATGATTTATTAGATGAAATGAAATAAGCACGTATGTGCTTATTTTTGTAAGAGGAGATTACAATGAAAAGAAGTACAATGAGTAAATTATTGGTTCTTATTATTATTGCGTCTATGGTTATTCCGTTAATTGGTTACTTTGCGCTAGGAGGTTAAAAGATGAAAGATTATTTAGTGAGAGGTTTAGTACAATCAAAAAACTGTCGTGTATTTGCATGTACAACACAGCATTTATTAGAAACAGCAAGACAAAAGCATGACTTATGGCCAACAGCTTCAGCAGCTTTAGGACGTTTGATGTCAGCCACTTTGATGCTTGGAGCGATGAATAAAAATCATGAGAAAATGACCGTCACAATGAACGGTGGTGGATCTATTGGCACATTAATGGCATGTACACATAGTGATGGGAAAATTAAAGCTTTTGTTGGAAATCCACATGTTCATTATACTTATGAAGATACAGGTAAACTCGGTGTTGGTTTAGCTGTAGGAAATCAGGGAACTTTACAAGTGATTAAGGATATGGGATTAAAAGAACCATTTATTGGGACTGTACCTATCCAAACTGGTGAAATTGGTGAAGATTTTTCTTATTATTTTATGGTATCAGAACAGGTGCCATCTGTCGTTTCATTAGGTGTTCTTGTTGATACAACAAATGAAATCTTATCTAGCGGTGGATTTATTATCCAACTTTTACCTGAAGCCAGTGATGAAGATATTTCTTATATTGAAGATAAAATGAGAAATTTCCCAGCGGTTTCTGCTTTATTAAATGAAGGTCATACACCTGAAGAAATATTAAAAATGATTTTTGAAGATGTTGAAATATTAGATACGCAAGATTTATCTTTTGAATGTGACTGTTCAAAAGATAAAATGAGAAATGCATTAATGACAGTAGGAAAAGATGAAATTCAAGCGATGATTGATGAAGATCATGGTTGTGAAATGACATGTCAGTTCTGTAATTCAAAGTATGCTTTTAGTGAAGATGAATTAAAGGCATTATTAGAGGATATCCAGTAGGATATTCTTTTTTTTGTTACAAAACAAGAAATTTCTCATTTTATAAATAATATATTGACACTATTTCTCAATATGTATATAATAAATTTGTAAACGATTTCAAGGAGGGAGTATGAATTATGGAAAGTGTGAAAACGTTTTTTGACAAATTTCAAAGCATCATGGAAGAAAAGATTGTTCCAGTAGCTTCTCGTATTTCATCACAAAGACATTTGGCAGCTTTACGTGATGGATTAACTATTTTAATTCCATTTACAGTTATAGGTGGTATTGCATTAATGATTGCGAATCCACCTGTGGATTTAGAGACAATCCAGCCTACTAACTTTTTCTTTCAGTTTTTAATTGCATGGAAAAACTGGGCGACTGATTGGAGTTCTTTATTAACAATACCTAATAACTTGACAATTGGTATTATTTCTGTTTATGTTGTATTAGGTGTTTCTTATCGTTTAGCAAAAACATATCATATGGAAGCTTTTACGAATTCATTAACTGCGTTATTTGTATTTTTATGTTTAGCTGGTGTTCCACAAAGCTTAAGTGAAGGAACATATATTGATATTTCAGGTTTAGGTTCTTCATCTATGTTTGCAGCTATTGTTGTTGCTTTAGCTGTGATAGAAATTAACCATTTCTTGATTGTGAAAAATATTAAAATTTCAATGCCACAGAGTGTTCCACCAATGGTTGCTGGTCCATTTGAAGTTTTATTACCATTAGCCATCAATATGTTGTTATTTATGGCCTTAGATCAATTGATTATTTATGTGACTGGTAGTGGATTTGTAAATTTAGTATTTACAGTATTCTCACCATTAATTTCAGCGACATCTTCATTACCATCAATGTTATTTATTGTTTCATTAACAGTTATTTTCTGGTTCTTTGGTATTCATGGTGATAACATGGTCAGTGCCATTACAACACCAATTTTCACAGGAAACTTAGTAGCTAATCTAGAAGCATATAATGCAGGAACAGAAATTCCAAATATTATAGCTGGAAACTTTACATTTATTTTTGGTTTGGCTATTTGTTATTTAGCTATCTTGTTTAATATGAACTTTGTATGTAAAAATAAAAGATTACGTTCATTAGGACGTTTGGCAATACCATCTTCATTATTTAATATTAATGAACCATTGGTTTTTGGTGTTCCTACTGTTTTAAATATCTTGACATTTATTCCTAGTTTGATTTGTACAATATTAAATGTAGCGGTAGCTTATGGAGCAACTTATATTGGTTTAATGAATAAAACTTGTATGAGTGTACCTTGGACATTACCAGCACCTTTATATGCATTCTTATCAACAATGGATTATCGAGCTATTTTTGTCTGGCTATTCCTATTTGTTATTAATGTCATTATATTTATGCCATTTATGAAAAGTTACAATAAACAATTAGATATGGAAGAAAAAGCTCAAAGCCAAGAATAATGATTTTCATATAAGGGGGAAAATAATGTGAAAATTCAAGATATTATAGATTGTTTAGAATCACAGGGTGAATGGGTCAATCGTGATTGTACAAGAGATCACATTTTAATTGGTGATACACAAATAGATATTGATCAGGTTTATGTGTGCTGGGTGGCTACATTAGATGTTATTGAAAAAGCCATTGAAAACAATTGTCATTTCATTATTACTCATGAAAACTTGTTTTATATGAATGGGACAACTGTTCCAACTGCGATTTTAGATGCACAAAGAAAAAAGATGAACTTGCTTGAAGACCATCATATCACAGTTTATCGTTGTCATGATTTATGGGATTTATATCCTGAGTTAGGTGTAAGAGATCAATGGGCATCTTTATTAGAACTTCCTTTTGATTCAGCACCTTCATCAAAGAGTTTTTTAAGAGACAGTCAAAAATTTGATATGACTGTTTATCAGTTAGCACAGCATATAGCTAAGTGTATTGAAGCCTATGATGAATTTGGAGTAGAAGTGATTGGAAATCTTGATCAAAAAGTTAATTGCTTAGGTATTGGAACTGGAGCTTGTACAGATGTGGTCGAAATGGTTAAACTTGGAGCTGATATCTGTCTGGTAAGTGATGATGGTATCAATAACTGGGTTCATACACAATGGGCTATGGACCATCATATTCCATTAATTGTGATTAACCACTTAACAAGTGAAGCACCTGGAATTAAAAAATTAAGCGAATATTTATCTGAAAAATTCCCAACAATTCAATTTGAATATATAGCTAATGACTATGGTATTCATCATATAGAAAAAGCATCAAAATAAAATAAACCTCCATTGTTTGTTTGTTCAAATAATGGAGGTCTTTTTTTAAAGTGATGTCTTTTTTTCTAAAAATATACCATAATAATAAGAAATAATTTCAGCAAAGAAATATAAAGTTGTACGATTATCTAATTGTTTTAATACACTTGATGAAGATGTTGGAGCAATGTTTGAAGGAAGCGTAAAGACAATATCAGCTAACTTATTGATAGGAGAATCATTATTCATTGTAATTAAAACAATTTTTGATCCTTTTGTTTTTGCAGTTTTCATCAATTTTGTGTAGGTTGTTGATGAAGCTGAGACACTAAAAATAATTAAAAGATAATCTTCATTGAGACAGTTATTGAGATATGAAAACTGTACATCATCAACAACACCTTCAATAAATTTATTATGGGAATATAAAGAATAAACAAGCTGATTGGCACAAAATGCTGAGTTACCAATACCAATAGATTTTATATAAGGATATTGATCGATATCAGTAGCTAAAGTTTGAAGCTGATGATCATAATTTAATTGTCCAATAGCTTGAATTGTTAAAGCAAAAGAAGAAGAAATCTGATGTAAAATCGTCTCATTATGATTAATAAGTGGTGTAGCTTCTAAATCTTTTTTGGTACTTTCTTCAATAGCATATTTAAATTCACTATATCCACGATATCCTAATTTTTTTGCAAAGCGTAACATAGCTGATTTTGAAGTATGGCATAAATTACCGGCTTCAATAATAGAATGATCAATAATAATATGGGGATTATCCATAATTTGAGTATATATTCTTTTTTCTGTTGTTGTGAGTGATGTATAATAAATTGATATACGTTCTTTTAAATTCATGTGATTTCTCCTTTGTTTCTCTATTTATTTTAACATAGAGTATTTAAGAAGAAAATATAGAAAATCAAGCAAAGTAAAAAGAAGGCACAAGGGGAAGGTGCCTTCTCTTTTTGGGGTTTACCAATATTAGGAATATAACTTTGATAACTTACATCTATTTTATATTGGGGAGGAAAAATAGAGGGGAAAGTGTAAGTTATCTGTTTATATGGTTGACAGATCTTTTATTTTTATTCAAATAAAATTCAATAAATTTGAGTGAGGGTAAATAAATATTTTTAGGTAACTCATTTAATGAAAACCAGCGCCATTCATCTTGTTTATCAGGTTCCATAACTTGGAGCTTACCATCATATTTTTTGGCCATAACATGAATCGTTACAAAATGTTTATCTTTTTGGAAATCATCAACAACATTAACAATATGTAAATCATCAATATGAAGATTTGTTTCTTCTTTGACTTCTCTTTTTGCACATTCATATATTGTTTCATCAAATTCCTGTTTGCCACCTGGTAGACACCAGCAATCAGGTTGATAGATACCACCTGTATCTTCATAATGAGCATTTCTATGTCCCATGAGTATTTGACTATCGTGAATAATCATAACACCTACACCCACTTTTATGTGTTTTTCCATCATGATCACCTCAATCATCATTATAACAAAAAAATACGATTCTTTTGATGAGAATCGCATTTGTTTATTACTAACAATGTATTTTGAATGGGAGAGGGAAAATATTACATTGCCAATGGAAAATTTATTCTTTATCGCCTCCTATGTTTTATACTATATCAAGTATTTGTCTTTGTATTTTCAAGAAAGTATGTTATATTGTGTTATGGTGAAAAAAATGAAAATTGGAAATATAGAAATTAAAAATAGAATTATTATGGCGCCTATGGCTGGTATCACAAATGTTGCGTTTAGAAAGATTATTAAAGAATTTGGAGCTGGGTTAGTCGTTAGTGAAATGGTTAGTGATAAAGCCTTGTGTTATGGTAATCAAAAAACGATCGAAATGTTAACGATTGATGAAGATGAACATCCAGTCAGTATACAGATATTTGGTGGGGATGTAGATTCCATGGTCAAAGCAGCCAAGTTTGTAGATGAACATTCCAATTGTGATATTATTGATATTAATATGGGATGTCCTGTTCAGAAAGTTTTAAAAGCTCATGCAGGAAGTTATTTGTTGCAGTATCCTGATTTGGTTTATGATATTGTTAAAAATGTGGTGGAAGCTGTCAGCAAGCCAGTGACTGTTAAGATACGTATTGGCTATGACTTTGATTCTATTAACTGTGTTGAAATTGCAAAATTGATTGAAAAAGCAGGAGCGAGTGCTATTGCTGTACATGGAAGAACACGTTCACAAATGTACGAAGGTCATGCCAACTGGGACTATATCAGACAGGTGAAAGAAGCTGTCTCTATTCCCGTTATTGGTAATGGAGATGTCAAAACAGCTCAAGATGCAAAACGTATGTTGGAAGAAACAGGTTGTGATGCTGTGATGGTTGGAAGAGCAGCGCTTGGGAATCCATGGGTTATTCAACAGATGGTTGCTTATGTTGAAAATGGAGTTTTATTAGAAGAACCAACAATGGATGAAAAACTCAATCAATGCTTATCACATGCTAAAAGATTAATGAGTGTAAAAAAAAAAAAAAATGCCATGAGACAAATGCGAGGGCACGCTCCATGGTATATCAAAGGTTTAAAATCAGCAAGTGTTATTAAGAATCATCTCTCTAAAGTCAATACATATAATGAATTAGAAGAGATTATAGAAAAATATCGTATTTATTTACATACAGAGGATAAAGCAGTTTTTGAGGAATGATAGGGGAAAACACTATGGGGAAATTAAAAAAGAAATTATTTTACCAATTTTAGGTATATTTGTTATTGTATGCATTATAGGTGTTATTTTATGGAATAGGCAAGATTTTCATTTAATCAAAGATACATTAACTTTGGAATATGGAGAAACTTTAGCAAATCAATTTGATGATTTTATTGAGACTAATGGTGATATTGAAAATATTGAATATAGTAGTCAAGATATAGATGATTTTGAAGAAGTATTAGATGTTGGAGATTATACAATTGATTTTCAATTGGGAAATAAAAAAGAAACTTTATATATTTCAGTAGAAGATACGACGTCACCTCAATTACAATTACGAGAAGAAGTAACTGCTTTACAAAATCATACTATTGATTATGAAGAATGCCTATCTATACAGGATTTATCGGAATATGAGACTACCATTATTGATGATGATGTCAATTACAATACACCAGGAAAATATGTTGCGAAAGCTATAGTTAAAGATGAATATCAAAATCAATCAACAATAGATATACCTGTTACGATTGAAGAAGTAACTTTGAAAGCTTCAAATACGTTAATGACTTTGAAACCAAATGAAATACAGACATTAAAAGTAACGACAAATAGTCATCATGCAATTACATATGCATCAAGCAATCCAGATGTTGTGACTGTAGATGAAGCAGGTCATATATCTGCTTTAAAAGCAGGAACTGCAACAATAAGTGCTAGTGTTGATGGACATACCCAAACATGTCATATTACAGTTCCTTCTACACAAAAGAAATCAACAACATCATCTCATCATACAACACATCACTCTTCTACAAATGGAACAACACAATCATCAAATAATTATGTAGGAGAAACAGTTTATATAACAAACACAGGTGAAAAATATCATCGCGATGGTTGTCGTTATTTAAGAAGAAGTCAGATTGCTATTTCATTAAGTGATGCAAAGAATCGTGGATATACAG
>X43_European_Badger__coassemble_21_pt1 | contig 27189 bp, 27 predicted proteins | sample X43_European_Badger__metabat2_high_PE_007 | metagenome-assembled genome bin X43_European_Badger | reverse complement strand
AATTCAAATAAAAAGGATTTAATAGTATATATTCTATATAAAGGGGATAAGAGAATGCTACAAATTAAGAATATATATAAACAATATAAAACAGGTGATTTAGTTCAAAAGGCATTAGATGGCGTAAGTCTTAATCTCAGAGATAATGAATTTGTTGCGATATTAGGACCAAGTGGAAGTGGAAAGACAACACTTTTAAATATTATTGGTGGATTAGATCGTTATGATAAAGGTGATTTGATTATCAATGGCATTTCGACTAAAAAGTATAAAGATAGAGATTGGGATTCCTATCGTAATCATACCATAGGTTTTGTCTTTCAAAGCTATAATCTGATTCCTCATCAGACTATCTTAGCTAATGTTGAATTGGCTTTAACGATATCAGGCATTTCTAAAGCAGAGCGTAAAAAGAGAGCAAAGCAAGCTTTAGAAAAGGTGGGTTTAGGTAATCAGGGACACAAGAAACCAAATCAAATGTCTGGAGGACAAATGCAGCGTGTCGCCATTGCAAGAGCTTTGGTTAATGATCCAGATATTTTACTCGCCGATGAACCTACTGGTGCATTGGATAGTGATACCAGTGTTCAGGTTATGGAACTGTTAAAAGAAGTTGCCAAAGATCGTCTTGTTGTAATGGTAACACATAATCCTGAATTGGCAGAAGCTTATGCAACACGTATTGTTGAATTAAGAGATGGAACAATCCGTAGTGATTCTGATCCATATGAAGTCAGTGAACATGAATTGGATAAACCAAGACATGAAAACATGGGAAAATCTTCAATGTCCTTTTTAACGGCTTTATCTTTAAGTTTTAATAACTTACGTACCAAAAAAGCCCGTACGATTTTAACATCTTTTGCAGGGTCTATTGGAATTATTGGGATTGCATTGATATTATCACTTTCTAATGGTGTCAATCAATATATTCAATCAATTGAAGAAGAAACATTATCTGAATATCCACTGCAAATACAAAGTACAGGTTTTGATATGACATCTATGATGGTAGATGTGCAAGATAGTCAAAGTGAAAATAAAGAAGAAGGCCAGATACAAGTTATTCAAATGATTACTAATATGTTTTCAAAGATTGGTTCTAATGACTTGGCTTCTTTAAAAGAATATTTAGATAGTGGTGACAGTGATATAAAAGAATATACAAATGCTGTAGAGTATACGTATAATGTATCACCACAAATATATAGTACAGATACAGAAAATATCAGACAGGTTCATCCTGATAAATCATTTCAATCACTTGGTTTAGGTTCTTCAAGTAGTGGAAACAGCATGATGTCAACAATGATGAGTACCGATGTCTTTTATGAAATGCCTAGTGATGAAAGTCTATATGTAGATCAATATGATATTAAAGCGGGACGTTGGCCAAAGGCTTATAATGAGTGTGTTCTGGTTTTAACACAAAATGGTAAGATTAATGATTTGATGTCGTATACATTGGGGTTAAGAGATTTTTCTGAATTAGATGATATGGTAGATAAGTTCTCTCAAGAGGAAGAAGTCAATGCTCCAGAGAATACAGATACTTATTCATATGAAGATGTATTAGGAAAAGAGTTTAAGCTTGTCAATGCAGCAGATTATTATGAATATGATGAAGAATATGATTTATATAGAGATAAAACAGATAATCAATCCTATATGAAAAAATTGATTGAAAATGGTGAAACTATAAAAATTGTTGGGATTGTTCAACCAACTGAAGGAACAACAGCGACAATGCTTCAAACGGGTATTGGTTATCCCCAGTCACTGACAACACATGTGATAGAACAAGCTCAAGCAAGTGAAATTGTGAAAAAACAATTAGAAAATAAAGATATTGATGTGTTTACAGGTAATGCTTTTAATGAAGCTAATAATAAAGAGTTTGATATGAATTCATTGTTTAGTGTTGATACAGAGAAGTTAAAGAGTGCGTTTTCAATAGATCAAAGTCAATTGACAAAAGGAATGGGTGATTTGGATTTAAGCCAGATTCAATTAGATATGTCAAATATGCCTTCTATTGATATGGATGCAATCTTATCACAATTAAATGTTGAGTTTACAAGAGAACAGATTGAATCTTTAAGTCAAAGTATCACAACTGATTTTCAAAATTATATGGTTGAAAATCAGTTGACGGATTCAACTCAGATACAGACTTATTTTATGACTTATATTAAAACATCTCGTGCACAAATCCTGATTCAACAAAATGTTATTCAATTACTTCAAGATAGTGGCTTAACAGGGCAGTTTGAAACATTATTACAAAATCAGATTCAAACAATGATGACACAATATACAGCACAGATTTCTCAATCCTTAGAAGAACAAATCAGTTCTCAAATGTCTAAACAAATGGGAACATTAGCTCAAAATATGCAATCAGCGATTCAAATTGATCCAACTGCATTTTCTGAAGCTATTCAAATGAATATGAGTGAAGAAGAGTTGTCTGAACTTATGGTATCACTTATGACAACAGAAACTTCAACTTATGAAAATAATTTAAAAACATTAGGATATGCTGATTTTGATGAACCTAGTGGTATTAATATTTATCCAAAAGATTTTGAAACAAAACAAAATGTTGTGAATATTTTAGATGATTATAATGCCAAAATGGAAAAAACTGATGAAGATAAAGTGATTTCTTATACAGATTATGTAGGTACTTTAATGTCATCAGTAACTGACATTATTAATGTGATTAGTTATGTACTGATTGCCTTTGTTGCTATTTCTTTAGTCGTATCTTCTATTATGATTGGTGTTATTACTTATATCAGTGTCTTAGAACGACAAAAAGAAATTGGAATCTTGCGTGCAATAGGTGCATCTAAGCGTAATATTTCACAAGTTTTCAATGCCGAAACATTTATTATAGGATTACTTGCAGGTGTTTTAGGTATTGTGATTACATTGTTGTTGCTGATACCAGGAAACATGATTATTCATTCGATTGCTGGTAATGTAGATGTCAGTGCCTCTTTACCAGTGGCGGGTGGTGTCATCTTAGTTGTGCTTAGCGTTGTTTTAACTTTGATTGGTGGTATTATTCCTTCCAGCAAAGCAGCGAAGAGTGATCCTGTTTCAGCGTTACGTAGTGAGTAAAGACAAACGGAATGTTTGTCTTTTTCTATTTCCATTCTTGAAAAAAGAAAGCAAAATCAATCAAAAACTTATATAATAGATATCAGTTATGGGGGTGGAATCATGCAATCAAAAATATTATTTTTTGATGTTGATGGAACATTATTGGATACTGCTAGAGGTATTCCTTACATACCACAAGGTGCTCTTTACCAATTAAAAAGAATTCAAGAACAGGGACATAAAATATTTATATCTAGTGGTAGACCTAAAGCTATGATCAATCAGTATTTATTAAATGTGGGATTTGATGGATATGTATTAGCAAATGGTGGATATGTTGAAATTGATGGGCAATCTATTTATGAAGATAGAATGGATTACAAACTGTGTGTGAAAACTGTTCAGATGCTAGAAGACCTGCAATGTGACTATATGTTAGAAACAGCCGATGCGATTTATATTGATCCTAGCTATCATGAACTTTATGATTTCTTTTCTCAGGCGGGTATGAAAGAAATGTTCCAATTGGATTTTGATAAAGATGAGGTTTTAAAAAGAACAATCAAGATAGAAGCTAATGTTTTAAATAAAGATAAAGCAAAAATAGAAAATTATATTCAGGATAAATTTGGCAGTGTTATTCACCATGATGAACATGGCAGTGAAAATGCTTTTGAATTCTTTTCACCAACGATTTCTAAAGCTGTTGGCATTCAAAAAGTTTTGGATTATTATCATGTGAGTCGTCAACAGACATATGCTTTTGGGGATGGATTGAATGATATGGAAATGATTGAATATTGTGAAGTTGGTGTTGCCATGGGGAATACTGTTGAAGCATTAAAACAAAAAGCAGATCTGGTTTGTTGTGCTATTGAAAATCAGGGCTTAGAACGTATTTTAAAAATATTATTTCCTGATGAGGTTTAGATATGGATAGTTTATTATTTAGTTTCAATGCGACAGTTCCAGTTTTCTTGATGATGGTTTTAGGAATGCTTTTAAGAAAGTTGGGATGGATGAGTGAAGAATTTGCTTCTCAATTAAATCGTTTTGTCTTTATGCTTCCTTTACCAGTTCTTTTGTTTCAAGATTTGGCGACAGTTGATTTTTTAGAAGTGTGGAATTTTTCTTTTGTCGCTTTTTGTTTTGTTATGACACTTATAAGTATTTTGATTGCGATGATGATATCAAGATTTTTAAAAGATAAAAGTATTCAAGGTGAATTTATTCAGGCAACCTATCGTAGTAGTGCGGCCTTGCTGGGAGTCGCCTTAATTCAAAATATATATGGAAGTTCTACAATGGGACCATTAATGATTATGGGAAGCGTACCTTTATATAATATTTTTGCTGTGATTATCCTGTCTTTCTATCAGCCTCATGCTGATGGAGTTAATCGTGATTTATTGAAAAAGACATGTCTAGGAATATTAAAGAATCCGATTATTATTGGGATTGCAGTTGGATTTTTATGGTCTTTATGTTCTTTACCAATGCCGACCATTCTTTCAAAAAGTGTATCCTATGTTGCCAATATGGCCACACCATTAGGTTTGATAGCGATGGGCGCTTCTTTTCGTTTGGATAAAGCCATCAGTCAGATAAAACCTGCCTTTTTAGCATCTTTCTTTAAATTGTTTGGATTCTGTTTCCTGTTTTTACCACTTGCTATCATCTTAGGTTTTCGTCAGGAACAGTTAATAGCTATTTTTGTTATGCTAGGTTCAGCATCAACAGTGACATGTTATGTCATGGCAAAGAATATGGGACATGCTGGTGTTTTAAGCAGTAATGTTGTCATGTTAACAACATTACTCAGTGGTTTTTCTTTAACATTTTGGATATGGGTTTTAAGAGTTTTATCTTTCATTTAAAATGTAAAATGTAGTAGAATAGAAAGAGGTGATGAGTTGATGGAATATTTAGATATCGTAGATGAAATGGGAAATCCAACGGGAGAAATTGTAGAAAGAGAATATGCACATCGTCATGGCATTCGTCATCGTACTAGCCATGTCTGGTTATTAAGAAAAAAGCAGGATGTCGAAATTCTCTTACAGAAACGAAGCCTCAATAAAGATTCTTATCCAGGATGTTATGATATTTCAAGTGCTGGTCATATTCCAGCAGGAAGTGACTTTGAAACTTCGGCATTACGTGAATTAAAAGAGGAACTGGGAGTCGAGGCGACAAAGGGTGAATTACATTATATTGGTACAAGTTACAGCAATAGCCACAATGTATTTCATGAAAAACCATTTCATAATGTACAAGTTTCGCATGTTTATGTCTTATGGTATGATGGCGATTTTGTCTTGCAAAAAGAAGAAGTGGAAGAAGTTCAATGGATGCCACTTGCCAAATGCCAGCAATTGGTTTTACATAAACAAATTCCTCATTGCATTAAGATAGAAGAATTACAGATGATAGATCATTATTTAAAAGGAGTCAACAATGAAAGCATTAGCCAGTGATTTTGATGGAACATTATATTTTGAAGATGGTATTAAAGAAAATGACCAACAAGCTATTGTTCATTTTCAAAAACATCATTTATTTGGATTATGTACAGGTAGACCATTGATAGGTGTACAACATTATATCAAAGATTGTATTCAACCAGATTTTTATATTGTAAGCAGTGGGGCTTGCATTTTAGATAAAGAATGTCATGTCTTATATGAACAGACAATATCTAAGGATCTTTTGAAAGATATTTATCAACAATATCATCAAAAAGCTGAAGTTTCTATTCAGGCAGATTTTCGTATTTATACATTAGTGAAAGATTCAAAAATTCCAATAGCTCAAACATATGTAGAGTCTATTGATTGTATTGGAGATGAACATATTTTTGGATTATCAATTAATGCTGTTCATGAACAACAGGCCAAACAGTGGACACAGGATTTAAATGAAACGTACAAAGAAATTATTGCTTTTCAAAATAAAGAATATATAGATATTGTCAAAAGAGGATGTTCTAAAGGAGAAGCAGTCAAGAAATTGAAAGAATTATTGCATTTGGATATGGTCTATGGTATAGGAGATTCTTATAATGATATTCCTATGTTAGAAAGTGCTGATTGTTCATTTACATTTCATGATTCACCACAAATTGTTCAGGAAAAAGCAACACATATCGTATCATCTATCAGTGAAGCCATTACCATGATTGAGGATTAATATGCTTTGTCGTATTTATTCCATGTATTTATGTGTGCATGATATGTCACGTGCTATATCTTTTTATGAACAATTTTTACAACAACCAGTCACAATTCATGATGATATTTATAGTGTATTTGATATTGATGGATTTCGTTTGGGTTTGTTTGCATATCAAAAAGTTAACGAAGAGCATCTTTTTGGAAGCAATTGTCTTCCAAGCTTTGAATTTGAATCACTAGAAGTTTTAAAAAAACAGATGGAAGGAAAAACAATTCGTTTTCCTTTAACACAGATTAAAGATAACTGGGTAGCTGAAATTATAGATAGTGAGGGTAATCCTATTGAATGTACTGCCCCAGTGATAAGGAGTATATCATGACAAGAATAGGGACAGGAAAATTAAGACAACAAAATGATCATACAGTTTTAAGATTGTTGATTGAAAATCCTCATATGACTAAAAAAGAATTAGCGCAGCTTTCTTCATTGACAGTTGCGACAGTGGGGACGATTTTGAATGATTTTGTTCATAAAGGTATCGTTCAGGTCAGTGATGAAGTTCATTTAGCAATGGGAAGACCTACACAAAGGTTTGTGATTCAAGAAGATTTTTTTCATATTTTATCTATTTTCATTCAAAGACAAAATAATCAGAACTATCTTTGTTATGAAATCAAAAATGCTCTATCTCAAATTCTTCAAAAAGAAACCATAGAGCTAGATTCACTTGAACAGGAAATGCTTATTAAAAAGATTGTAGATATATATCATCGTGATTCACATATTCAAATTGTTGGAATAGGAGTTCCAGCCATTGTATCTAATGGAATATTAATAGAATCTGATATTCCTGAATTGAAAGGATGGCTTCTTAAAGAACAATTAGAAAAGAAAATGTCTTGTCCAATTATCATAAAAAATGATATGAATTACACGGCTTATGGTTATTATGCTTCTCAACAGCTTCATGAAGATATATGTTTTGTGACTTATCCATCCAATAGTGGTCCAGGTTGTGGAAGTATTATTAATGGTCAACTACTAGAAGGAAGAAATGAAATTGCAGGAGAAATTCTGTATTTACCATTTTTTCATTTTCTTTCACAAAAGCAACATGTAGATTATTCTGTTGAAAATGTTGCATTATCACTTTGTTGTATTGCATCCATTTTAAATCCTTCAACTGTTGTTTTGACTGGTGAAGCTATTTTGGCTAGTGATATAGAGGCTATTGAACAAATTTGTCTACAGTATATACCAGAAGCTTTTATGCCAAAAATATATTATCAACAAGATTATAATGAATATTATATGCAAGGAATATATTTATTGAGTTTAAAGTTTTTATTAGATCAAGTTTAGAAAACTTGATTTTTTTATAAGAACGTGGCATAATATACTTATTAAAAGACTTTTAATAAGTGAGGGTGAAAATGATGAAAAAAAGAATTTTGAATGCTCAATTAGCGAGTATTGTTGCAAGAATGCGTCATGGAGAAATGTTATTTATTGCGGATGCAGGAAGTGGGACAACAAAAAAGTCCTTATATCCATTAAGTGAAGATGTTGAATATCTTGATCTAGGTGTTGTCACTGGTTCTCCATCTTTTCAGGATGTTATTGAAACATTAGTGGAATGTGGTGATTTTGAAGGGGCTATTGTGACAGAAGATATGCTTCAACACAATCTCAAAGATTATCATGTTGTTGAAAATTTATTTGACGCTAAAAATATTCATGTGATGCATTATATTCCTGAATATTATCAGATGAGAGATCGCTGTAAAGCTGTTATACAGACAGGAGATTATGGTGTTCATGCTCAAGCTATTTTGATAGCTGGGTATCCAAGTGCTGATATTCCGATGGAATGGTTAAAAAATGGTTTAAAAGGAGAAAGTCATGAGTAGTGAATTAGAAAAGATGGAACGTGGAGAATGGTATGATGCCAATAATGATGCTCAATTATTAGAAATGCGCATAAAAGCTAAAGATCTATGTTTTGATTTAGATCATACAAGACCTGGGGATGTTGAAAAAAGAAAAGACATCTTGACACAGTTATTAGGTTATTATCCAGAAAATCTGGAAATTATAAGTCCATTTATGTGTGATTATGGAAGTCGTATTCAATTAGGAAAGAATGTTTTTATTAATAGCTCTTGTTATTTTATGGATGGTGGAAGTATCACAATGGGTGATTATGTTTTTGTAGGTCCATATTGTGGTTTTTATACAGCAAATCATCCTCTAGACTATCAAAAACGTAATCAGGGATTAGAAATTGCCTTGCCTATTCGTGTAGGAAGTAATGTCTGGTTTGGCGCTCATGTTTCCGTCATGCCAGGAGTCACGATTGGTGATGATTGTGTCATTGGGGCAGGAAGTGTAGTGACCAAAGATATACCACCACATAGTCTTGCTTATGGAAATCCATGTCGAGTTGTGAAACAATGGGATGAAAATCAGAAATCTTTCTGATTTTTTTCTTTTTTCTTCATGTATTATTCATATATCTATGATAGTATCATATAGACTATGTTGGAGGGAAATGATGGAAAAGTTAATTTATGATCAATTATGGATATTTTTTGTTTATTCTTTTATCGGTTGGGTCATAGGAACTATTCTTGCGGCATATCGTCGTAAGAAGTTTGTTGATGTTGGATTTTTATATGGACCATATTGCCCATCCTATGGTATTTGTGGGGTTTTGTTTTTTATTTTATTACATGAACTTCATGATCAATGGTTTTTTATGTTCTTAGGAGGAGCAATTATTTCTTCCTTTGTTGTATATATGACAGGTTTTTTCTTACAGAAAATTTTTCACCATAAATGGTGGGATTATTCAAGAAAGAGATTCCAATTCGGTAGTTATGTGCACATGCCTTATACAATTCTTTGGGGGTTGATGGCTATCATCTGTGTTGAATTTATTGAACCAACACTTTTAAATGCTGTTCATTTGATTCCTTCATCTATTGGAGAGATTCTCTTGATTATTATGGGTGTTGTGATGGCAGTCGATTTTGTTGGAACAATCACAGGTATTTTAAGTACACGTTCACGTGTGAAAAAAGGTGTCATTAAAGAGGTATCAGAAAACATGCAAAGAACGGCAGATCGTTTAGGCATGAGAATATCTGAATGGACACTTAAACATTTTGTGAATGCATTTCCAAATCTTGATAAAAAAGAAATTTTAAATGAGCCAAAAGTTGAAAAATCAACTGTATTTGCTGAAGGATGTTCTTTTTATAAATTATTATGGTTATTTCTTATTGGTGCATTTTTAGGAGATATTGTTGAAACATTATGGTGTCATTATACAACAGGCATATGGATGAGTCGTAGTAGTGTGATTTATGGTCCTTTTTCTATTGTTTGGGGAATTGGCTGTGCTTTATTAACTTTACTGTTATATCAGTATCGTTATAAAAGTGATCGCTTTATTTTCTTGTTTGGAACGGTTGTAGGTGGAGCTTATGAATATGCATGTAGTGTTTTTACAGAATTAGTTTTTGGAACAATCTTTTGGGATTACAGTCATCTTCCTTTTAACTTAGGAGGACGTATTAATTTATTATTCTGTTTCTTCTGGGGGATTGTAGCTGTGATTTGGATTAAAATCATTTATCCAAAATTATCAGACTTAATTGAAAAAATCCCAAAGAAAACAGGAACAATTCTTTCATGGTGTTTTATTGTTTTTATGACAATCAATATTATCATATCAGGATTAGCTATTCAAAGATATTCAGAAAGACAGAATGGACAAATCAATGCTCAAAATCCTGTAGAAGAATTTCTAGATCAACATTATCCAAATGAAAGAATGGAACGTATTTATCCTAATGCAAAGTTTCCACAGAAAAAATAAAAAGCCTTAAAAAGTGAAGGCAACAGATCATAAATATCCTGACTTAACTTTTTTAAAGCATAAAAATCATTTATTTCATATATCTTGACTTTCCCTTCCAAAAGACATGTATTTTGTGTATGAAAATAAATTTTTTATAATATATTGAGGTGTTTTCTATGTAGTGTAGAAAACATCTTTTTTCATTCCATTAATAACTGACACAGTAATTGGACAGCTAAGGGAATGTCTTCGATAGAAAGTCCGGAATAGTTAATCACGATTGTATGTGAATCAAAAGGTTGGTCATAAAATTGTGAAAGCATACTCATGTTGATTCCTAAATCTTGAGCACGTTTTAAAATAAAATCATCACTATATGGCAAAGAGAAATGAAGTAGGAAATGTAAACCTGAGTTTTCTTCAGTAATTGTAATTTGCTTAAAGAGAGGGCTTTGTGAAAGTTGAAGAAGAAATTCATCACGGATGGATTTATAGTAGTTACGCATACGGTTAATGTGTTTTTCAAAGTGATGGTTTTGGATAAACTCGGCAAGAATAATCTGTTCAAAGCTTGATACACTACATGTATAGAAACCTAATTTTTGTTGGGAAATTTGAACGAGATGAGGTGGTAAAATCATATAACTGATACGAAATGAAGGAGCTAGTGTTTTAGAAAATGTATTCATATAAATCACATGTTCATTTTGATCAATTTGAAAGAGTGGGGAAAGTGGTTTTCCTCGCATACGAAATTCACTATCATAATCATCTTCAATAATATAACGATGGGATTCTTCTGCCCATTGAAGTAATTCTAAACGTCTTTGTATGGGCATTGTGATACCTGTTGGAAAATGATGAGCAGGAGAGATATGCACGATTTGTGCCTGACTTTCTCTTAGTGCCTTTACATCAATGCCTTGTTGATCTAAGGGAATGTAATGATAATTGACATGATTGATGTGATAGACTTGGGAAATACTGTGATGACCTGGATTTTCTAAGGCATATATCTGATCTCTTCCTAGTAATTGAATCACTAAATTATAAAGATATTCACTCCCAGCTCCAATAATCACCTGATCAGGAGAAATATTCATTCCACAAAAGGCATAAAGATGTGAACAGATAGCGCGTCTTAAAGATTCACAGCCTTGATGTGGAGAACGTGAAAGCAATTCTTGTGATTGAGATGAAAGGACTTGACGTGTCATTTTAGACCATGTAGAAAATGGAAAATGCAAAGAAGATACAGAATTTGATTTTAAGTCTATACGATAATGAGTTTGTTTTGGTTTTGTCATAATAGAAGAATGATTTTTTATATAATGGGGATAATGAAGTTCACTTACAAAATATCCTTTTCTTTCTTTAGAATAAATATACCCTTCAATTAGAAGCTGATGATAGGCATTCTCTACAGTAATAAGACTGACATTTTGATTTTTCGCAAAAGCACGTTTAGAAGGTAATTTTTCATGAGGTTTGAGTTTTTGATGGATAATATCATTTTTAATGCATTGATATAAATATTCATACATAGGTATATCCGATTCTTTAAACGAATAAGTTAACATATTTTTCACTCCTTGAAATTATTATACTCAATCTGGATATATAAAAAAATACAAAACTGGATATTTTCATAAGACCAATAATCATATATACTGTTAGTTATACGGAGAGTGATAGATATGAATACAAAAATATTGAAAATCGTTTTAGTTGGTTTAATGGCTGGCTTATGTTATATATCATTTATGTTTTTACAGATTAAGATTCCCACACCAGGTGGTTTTACATCTTTTCATTTAGGAAATACTTTTTGTGTGTTGGCAGCTTTATTGCTAGGGGGATTACCTGGTGGTATTGCAGGTGCTATTGGTATGGGAATTGCAGATTTGTTGGATCCGGCTTATGTGATTGTAGCGCCTAAAACAATTATCTTGAAATTAGGGATTGGTATCATAACTGGTTTGGTCGCACATCCTATTTTTCATATCCAGCATAAGCAAGGGAAAGCGTTATGGAAAGCAGTTATTTTATCAGCTACAGCAGGTATGTTATTTAATGTGATTGGAGAACCTATTTTTTCTTATTTTTATACAGCTTTTATTTTAGGTGCTCCTGATAATGCAGCAAAAGCATTAGCTTCATGGAATGCTATAACAACGACAGTGAATGCTTTGATGGCCATTGTTATTTCATCAATCCTGTATATGGCTATGGCTCCAAGATTACGAAATAATGGTTTATTAAAGAAAATTGCGCCAAAGGAATAGTAGAAATCTATTCCTTTTTGTATTATAATAATACAGGATGCCGACATAGCTCCAATCGGTAGAGCAGGCCACTCGTAATGGTCAGGTTGCAGGTTCAAGTCCTGTTGTCGGCACCATATGTAAAAACGCAACTGCGTTTTTTTCTTTATAAGGGGGACCAATATGATTTTGAATCAGGAAAGTAAAAGATATTTTTTCATTATATTAGGAGCATTTATTTTTGCATTGGGAGTAAATTTATTTGTAGTACCCGTGCAATTATATAGTAGTGGGGTATTAGGAATTGCTCAAATTATAAGAACACTATTAGAACAAATCAGTAATGGCATGTTTCCATCTTCAATAGATATATCAGGAATTATTAACTTTGCGATTAACATACCTCTATTTATGTTAGCTTATCGTACTATTTCTAAACGTTTTTTTGTCAGAACGCTATTATCTGTTATTTCTCAAACTATCTTTTTAACATTCATCATGATTCCAACGACACCACTTGTTGATGATATTCTTACCAATTGTATTATTGGTGGAATTGTGACTGGATTTGGTATAGGTCTAACATTACGCTGTTCTGGAAGTGGTGGAGGATTAGACATTTTAGGTGTCTATTTTACAAAAAAATTACCACATTTTTCAGTAGGAAAATTATCATTATTTATTAATTTAGCAATCTATGTTGTGTGTGCATTTTTATTTCATATTGAAATAGCCATTTATTCTGCCATTTATACGACATGTTTTACACTTGTTTTAGATAAAACTCATTATCAAAATATCAATGTAACATGTGTTATTTTTACAAAACAATTAGAAATTCAAAATAAAGTTTTATCTGAAATGGGACGTGGAATGACTTTTTGGCAAGGAAAAGGTGCTTATACAAAAGAAAATACTTATGTTATGGTAACAGTGATTAGCAAATATGAAGTGAATCAACTCAAACATATTATTAAAGGTCTTGATCCACAAGCATTTACTTTATTTTTTGAAGGTATGTCAGTGGATGGACACTTTGAAAAGAGATTATAGATTTGCAGTATTTGAAACAAATTTGGTTTTTATAGAGATTTGATTATAATGAAAATAGGGGGGATTTGATGGACAAAAAATTAATCTTTTTAGATGCAGATGGAACATTGACATTGCCAGATGGACGAGTATCACCAAAGGTGCAAGAAGCTATTCATCAAGTTCAAGAAAATGGACATGAAGTCTTTTTATGTACAGGTAGAAGCTATGCAGGAGCCAGACCACTTTTTCCGATTGGTTTCGATGGCATTATCAGTAGTGCGGGTGGATATATTGAGGTGCATGGTCAAAAAATCTTTGAATCATGTTTGAGTCAAGAAGATATTCAACTGGCAAGGTATATTTTTGATCAGCATCACATTTTATATAATTTAGAAGCTAATCATATGACTTTTCAAGATGAAAAGATGAATTATGAATTTGTAAAACATCGTTTAAAAGATGGAGAAAATTTAAATTCTGAATTACAGAGATTATTAAATGAACAAAAAGAACATTTTAATATTCATCCATTAAAGGAATATAATGAAAATCCTATTCCTATTCAAAAGCTATGCTTTATGTGTGAAACAGAGGAAGATTTAGAAGAACCTAAACGTGTTCTATCAGATAAATTTCATTTTGTCATTCATGAAATCTTTTCTCAAGATGTCATTAATGGTGAAATTATTATGAAAGGAACAGATAAGGGAACAGCTGTTGAAAAGGTATGTGAATATTTAAATATTCCTATTCAAAATACAATTGCTTTTGGAGATAGTATGAATGATTATGCGATGATTCAGACTTGTGAATATGGTGTTGTCATGGCAAATGGATCAAAAGAACTCAAACAATATGGAAATGCTATATGTGAAAGTGTACAGGATGATGGAATTTATCATGAATTGCATCGTTTAGGATTATTTTAAAAAGTTGTCATAAAACGTTTATAACGTCTTTTGACAACTTTTTCTTTCTTTATATGCCATAGCTTCACTTTGAAAATGTTTATAACCAAGATATGAAAAAATAATGAGGACAAGTGAATAACCAAGTGCAATTATCAAATCGAACTTAATGAAAAGCACTATGATAGCAAGAATCAAAAGCCAAAGTGAATGTTTATAACGTTGGAATTTTTCTTCAGGGTTTAAAGAATACCAGAACCATTTGTGCATAGATATCGCACTCCTCTTATTTATTATAACATAAAAAACCTACTTGCGTAGGCTTTCATAAGCTTTTAAAGCATGTTTATGAACATCAAAAGAGCTGGCAATTAAAAGATATAAAAATCCAGTCTGAACAAAGAAAATAGTATAATCTAATATCCCATGGATAAAGATCATCACTGTAAAGGATACAATCAATGCAACTAATGTCTTATCAACTTTTAATTTCCATAAACGATATAATCTTTGAATATTAGAATAAATATATGGAGCGATAGTTAATAATCCAACAATTCCAAAACAAAGCAATGGATCTAAATAAATACTATGAGCATGTTCAGTTGGATGACCATGATATAATGGATAGATATGCATATAAGTCATAGGTCCTTCACCAAACAAAGGATGTGTTATAATATTTTGAATAGCAACTTCCCAGATATCAGCACGTGTCATGAAATAAGCAACAATATTATCAACACGTGGGAATTTTGATGGATTTAATAGGAAATAAATACAAGCCACAATAACAAGAGCTAATATGCATGCACATGTTTTATAATGCTTGTCTACAATCAACATAATTAAAATGCCACCAGCTAATGCAGGCCATGCAGTTCGACAGGCAGTCAATAATAAAACAAAAAGGTTTAATCCAATGACTGCAACATAATAAATAAATTTTTTCCATTCTAATTTTATATCTTTAATTTTTAATATTTTATAGAAAGTTAAACAAACAAAGAATTCAATCATCATAGCATAGTAATTAGCATTAAAGAAAACGGAATTAATACGATCTTGAGGACGATTGAATATCATGATTTCAAATTGATCAATATTGTAAGAATTCAAAATACCAATATATTCAATTAAACCATATAAAGCTGCAAAAATACTTAAAACAATAATACAGTTTGTTATATATTCAAATAATCGTGAATCAATATGAATACGATAATATAAAACAAAAGATAAAATCACTAAAATACCAATGCTACAAACAAAACCATAATAGTTTTGATAAAACAGAGAAACAATAGCACTTAATAAACTAAAATAAATAATAAAACGACTTTTAGGTATTTGTCTATAAGCTTCCTGTATTTCCCCTTTCCATAATAAACGAAGTGTTAAAAATATTAAAATCCCTCCACACATATAAAAAGGTAAAAACATTGAAAAAACAGCAACAATGATATATCTTTGATGATGTGTAAAATGTGTTTTTAAATACTGAATCCCAAAAATAAAAAACACCTCCCAAACGTATCTCTATTTTACAACATTTCTAAATTTATGTATACTATAAATAATCAAGATAACAAAAATGTAAGAAATGAGGGAAACAAGCTGAAATATTTATATATTTATAATTATTCGCCACATGAACAGAACTTATGTGAAATGGAATTTAGACATATTTTTCATGAAGATATGCAAACAAAATATTATATAACGAATCAGGATTTTGATTATTCCAGAAGTGCTTATATCAGGGGAAAATTAAATATTTTATATGAAAGTGCCTGTTTTGATGAAATAGTCAATTTTATTGAACAACAGAATTATTGTTATTATGATTTTAAAGTCATCTATTTAAAAAACGAAATCACACATGTGCCATATCAGGAATCAATTGATAAATGTAAACAGATTGCCTTGCCTATTGCAGGTTCAGTGAATATGCATCATCCTCAAACAATCTTTGCGATTACAAAAATTCATGAAATATGGTATTTTGGTATTTATCAAAATGATATGAGCTGGAATCAACATAATGATAAACCTTATTCATATTCACATTCATTAGCCTTAAGAGATGCGAGAGCAGTTGTTAATATTGCTTTAGGAAATGATTTATCTAAAACGATTGTTGATCCATGTTGTGGAGTAGGAACTGTTGTTTTAGAAGGATTGAGCATGAATGCTCATATTGTTGGTTATGATATCAATAAATATGTGGCTTATCAGGCAAGATTGAATTTAGAACATTATGGGTATGATCCATTATTGATTCAAAGATGTGATATGAGAACATTAAAGAAAACATATGATGTCTGTATTTTAGATATTCCTTATGGTGTATATAGTCCATTTACATATCAGCAACAATGCGAACTTTTAGAAAAGACCAGAGATATTGCATCAGAACTGGTTTTAATTTCACACGTTCCAATGCAAAAAGAATTAATAAATATAGGATATCATATGAAAGATCAAGCTATGATACAAAAAGGGAGCTTTCAAAGATATATAACACATTGTCTATAGGAGTGGGAAAAATGAAACATATTTTTATGATGCATGATACAAAGCGTCATCATGATTTAGAAGGCATGATTCATGATATTATGCAGGAATATGTATATGAAATTGTTTATACAACATCAATGCAAGATAGTCAAAAATACATTCAAAATTGTTTAGAACCATCAAGATTTTATGCAGTTGGTGGAGATGGAACAATCAATGGCTTGTTGCAGGCGTTAGTACATAGTGAACATGAGCTCGTTATTTTGCCTTTTGGAACGGGGAATGATTTTTGTCGTACACTTACAAAAGAAAAGGATATCCGTCAACTATTAATTCAATCATTAAAGCAAGAAAACCAAAAAGTTGATACCATTCAAATCAATGACAGATATTATCTTAATGCAGCATGTTTTGGATTAGATAGCATGATTGCGAATAAAGTCCATGATATTCCAGATATTCCATTTGTACCTGAATCACAGAGTTATATTATATCTATTTTTAAACAAGTATTTCGTTATGATAATCATCATGTAAAGATTGTATCAGATGGAAAATGTCTTTATGATAATCAGACAATTCTCTGTACATTAAATAATGCGCAATATTATGGTGGTGGTTTTCAAATCACACCTCAAGCTCAAATTCAGGATGGTTATATGGATATCTGTGTTGTTGATCGTGTACCAAAGATCAAAATACCTTATCTAGTCACTTATCTTTTATCACATCAATTACATAAACGACATGAAGTCCATTATTATAAAGTAAAAGAAGCAACAGTTTACTGTCGTCATAGCTGTAATATTGATGGTGAAGAATATAAAGCAAACAGTTATCATTTTCAAGTATGCCCACAATCATTAAACTTAGTGATGTATAAAAAAAGCTGATATGAATAAGTCATTCATTGTGACTTACTCAATCAGCTTTTTCATTACATATAACTATAATGATTTTCTTTTTTATTAACAACAAGAATTCCTACACTAATAAGTGCTAATGAAGCGATAAAGTAACCTTACCATTAGCATCAACTAAGATTTGAGTTTTTCTTTCTTCATAACAATAACAAAAAAAACACTAAGATATTTAACTTAGTGTTCATATTCTTCTGCAAAGAAAACCTGATGCCATAATGAGAAGCAATAGACAGTCCAGATTTTTTTATAATAGTCATGTTTATGATTTTTATGGTCTTCTAACATAGATAATAGTTTTTGATCATCAAACAATTGTTTAATAATAGGTGTCTGTAAACCATCATAAACTTTTTGATAAAGATCATCTTCACGCATCCATTCTCTAAGTGGAACAGGGAAACCTAATTTCTTTTTCTTGTAAGCTTCATTAGGAATAACTTTTTTAGCAGCTTGTCTTAATAAGACTTTTGTATTTTCTTTTGTGACTTTTTGATTATCTTTTAATTGACTTGCGACTTGGAAAACTTCTTTATCTGTAAAAGGAACACGACTTTCAATAGAATGAGCCATTGTCATTTTATCGCCTTTTTGCAAGATGTCTTTAATAAACCAAGTTTGTAAATCAAAAGCTTGTCTTTTTTGAATATTTGTTGCTTTCTGAACACGATCAAAGACATTTCCAACAATATCTTTATGACTATGTAAATGATTTGTATCTTTTAATAAATGTTTACAATCATTATCAGAGAAAACAGGATTAACACCTACATAATAATCTTCAATACGCTCACCATTTCTAATTAAGAAAGGAATACCTTTAAATGTTGGTAGATGTTTACATATAGATGCAATAGCATGACGAATGAAGAAAGGAATTTTTCCATACAATCCACTATCAATATCTCCACGATAAGTATTATAACCACCAAAAAATTCATCAGCACCTTCACCAGATAAAACAACTTTGACATCCTGACTGGCAAGTTGACTGACAAAATATAAAGCGACTGCAGCTGGATCGGCAGTTGGTTCATCTAAATGATACATAATCTTTGGTAAGACTTCTAAATATTCTTCTTTTGTAATAATCTTACTTTTGTTTTCAATACCTAATTGTTGTGTTAAATCTTTAGCGTAGTTAATTTCATTATATCTTTCATCATTATATCCAACTGTATAAGTATGTTGAGGTCTCGCTAATGAAACAAGATATGATGAATCAATCCCACTGCTTAAGAATGATCCAACTTCAACATCAGCAATCAAATGATGTTGGATAGAATCTTTCATGATTTGATCAATAGCTTGAATCATTTCCTGATCAGTTTTATATTGATCTTTGAATTCGATATGATAATAACGTTTAATTTGAATCTTTTGATCCTTATAAATAAGATAATGTCCTGGTAACAATTGTTTAACATTTTTAAAGAAAGTCTTTTCACCAGCTACATAATTCATTTTTAAATAAATATCTAAGACTTCAGTATTTAATTCTTTTTTAAAATCGGGATGATCTAAGAAACCTTTGATTTCACTTGCAAATAAGAAATGAGCAGGATCATCATAATAATAGAAAGGTTTAATTCCAAAATGATCTCTGGCACAGAATAACTCATGTGTCTCAGTATCATATAATGCAAAAGCAAACATCCCTCTTAAATAATTCACAACATCATAACGATATTCTTGAAAACCATGTAAAATAACTTCTGTATCACTATGAGTTTGAAAAACATGCCCTTTGGCTTCTAAATCTTTTTTTAATTCTAGATAATTATATATTTCTCCATTAAAGACAACAACCAAATGATCAGATTTCATAGGTTGCTGACCACCAGCTAAATCTATAATAGATAAACGACGATGTCCTAAAGCTACATAATCATCAATGAACTGCCCTTCACCATCAGGCCCTCTATGAGCAATACGATCCATCATCTTTTTTAGTATTTGACTTGCATTTTCATTAACAGGTGCGAATCCAACTATTCCACACATCGTAATCACTTCCTTCGTGAAAGCATTATAACATGCTTTTTCATATAAAAAAATAAAAAAGTAAAGAAAAAGAGGACTTAATCCTCATTGATGTCTACATATAATTCAACATATCCACAAGATTTACATAATGCCGCTTTTAAAGCATATTCCTTTTTCTTCAGGTTTTCATTTTTTTCGATGATTGTAAAGTCACTAATAGGTTGTGCAGTATCTTTAATATAACAATCTTCTTTCATTTCTTTATGACATCTTGGACATTTTCTCATGCATACCACCCCTTTAATATTATTATACAAAATTTTAAAAAGAAAACAAAGAAAAACAGAAAAATGTGTTCATTATGATTTTACAAGAAATCCATTATTTCCCATTTTATTCGTTGAAATATATGTTATAATATGTCGAGAGGTGATTGGATGATAAAACTTGAAAATGTAACAAAAGTATATAAAACCGGTGTAAGAGCCGTTAATAATATGAATGTTGATATTGGTGATGGTGAGTTTGTTTATGTCATTGGTCCAACTGGGGCAGGTAAATCAACTTTCATCAAATTATTGTATCGTGAAGAAAAAGCCAGTTCTGGCAAAGTTATAGTAGCAGGACAGGATGTCTCTAAAATTAAAGATCGTAAGGTTCCTTATTTTAGAAGAAATATTGGTGTTGTTTTTCAAAACTTTAGATTATTACCTAAAAAAACAGTCTTTGAAAATGTGGCTTTTACATTAGAAGTGACTGATACACCTAAAGTTCAAATCAGAAAAAAAGTGAGAAGAACATTAGAACTTGTTGGATTAGAAGATAAAGCCAATGCTTTTCCTCATGAATTATCTGGTGGTCAACAACAACGTGTAGCGATTGCCAGAGCGATTGTGAATAATCCTAAGGTTTTGATTGCTGATGAACCAACTGGAAACTTGGATCCTGATACTTCTCATGAAATTATAGAATTATTAGAGCGAATTAATGAAATTAATCATACAACAATATTAGTTGTCACACATGATAAAGAAATTGTTCAAAAACATAAAAAAAGAACAATTTTAATTGAAGATGGTTGTATTAAAACGGATACAAGTGTAGGAGGTTATGTTGATGGAATTCATTAGTTGTATAAGAAACTTTCCTAAACACTGTAAAACAGCTTTCCAAAATATTTGGCGTAATGGCGTTATGTCTGTATCATCTATTTTTGCAGTGACTATAACCTTATTATTAATTGCAGTGATTGGAGTTATTGCGATTAATATTCAGGATATGACTTATAGTATTGAAGATAGTTTAACAATCTATGTACAGATGGATAGAGAAATCAGTGATAAAGAAGCACAACAGATATTGCCTGAAATTGAAAAAATTGATGGCGTTAAAAAAGCAACTTTTTCATCTAAGGAAAATGAGTTAGATAAGTTAATTGAAATGCAGGATGAAGATGGGAAAAAATTGTTTGAAAGTTATCGTGAAAACAATCCTTTAGGAGCGGCTTATGTTGTTGAAGTAGACGATGCCAAAGAAATAGATACGGTAGCTGATCAGATTAGTGGTTTAGAACATGTCAATCAAGCGACATCTGGTGGAGACTCTACAAATTCTTTAGTGAATAGTTTAGAAACAGTTAGAAATGGTGGTGCTATTTTCGTTGTAGGACTGACTATCATTGCATTGTTTATGATTGCCAATACAATCAAAATTACAATTACATCACGTCAAACAGAAATCAGCATTATGCGTATGGTTGGAGCAAGCAACTGGTATATTCGTTTACCATATATGCTTGAGGGTGTTTTTATTGGTTTATTAGGTTCTATTGTTCCTATTCTGGTGATGTATTTTGGATATAATTGGATATACAGTGGAGCTGTGGATTTATTGCCAGCCATGTTATCAATGCGTGAACCATTCCCATTTATTTGGCAATGTTCAGGAATAATGGTTGCTTTAGGATGTGGTGTTGGTTTGATTGGAAGTTTTGTATCAGTTAGAAAATTCTTGAAATTTTAAAAGCTTTGGGAAAAGACCCGAAGCTTTTTTTGGAGGTTATATGAAAAAGATTATTATGATTGGTGGAACGATGGGAGTTGGGAAAACAACCACGAGTCAACTTTTAAAAAAGAAATTAAATCATAGCGTTATGTTAGATGGTGATTGGTGTTGGGATATGCATCCTTTTATTGTGAATGAGGAAACCAAAGCCATGGTCATCAATAATATTGTCTATCAGTTACAGTCTTTTATTGACTGTTCTGTGATTGAAAATATTATTTTTTGTTGGGTGATGCATGATCAATCTATTATTGACCAAATTTGTGATCGTCTTTGTTTACATGACTGCCAGGTTTATTCAATATCCCTTGTCTGTGATGAACAGACATTAAGACAACATCTTCAAAAAGATATTGACTTAGGTCTAAGAGAAGAAAGCATCATCAAAAGAAGCTTAGAGCGTATGTCTTGTTATGATAAGTTATCTACACATCAGATAGATATTTCTTCATTGAAGCAAGATGAAATTATTCAGGATATTATCGAATATATTCAAAAATAACATACGTTGACTTCACTATCTATTTTCCTTATAATAGGGAATATATAAAGGCAGGGACATATGATGTTTACAAAAAAAGAGATATTCAGTATTCCAAATATATTATGTTATTTTCGTATATTACTTGTACCCGTATTTTTGTGGGCATATTTTGATTTGCAATCAGATAAGGGGCACTTGGTGGCTGCTGGGGTGTTGGTGCTATCGAGTTTAAGTGATTTTCTGGATGGATTCATTGCTAGAAAATATCATATGATTACAGAACTTGGTAAGTTAATTGACCCTGTGGCTGATAAACTGACACAGTTCGTCGTTGCATGCACATTGATGTATACATATCCAGCTTATGTCTTATTAGTTGCGATTATTGTTTTAAAAGATGGTATGTTACTATTTGTAGGGTATTATATCTATCGTAAAAAAGATAAACATTTATCTCAGGCACAAATGCCTGGAAAAGTGGCGACTGCAGTATTCTTTGTTGTGTCTATTATATTAGTCGCATTCTATATTCCTCGAACATTGTTATCATCAGTATTGATTTATTCAACTCTAGTGTTAATGATTATTGCGATGATTTATTATGGTCATGGTTTATATTGTTTGTATCGTGAAGATTAGTCAGCGAAAGCTGACTTTTTTTGTATAATGGTTTGATTTCATGTATAATGAAATAGGGTGATACTATGTCTAGCAAAAGGGAATTAAAGCGTTTATGTTATATGGAAGCTTTAGAAGATAATGTTGTCAGTGTTGAAATGATTTTAAATCGTTTTAATCAGATTGATGATAAAAAGGGAGTTTTTGATTCTTATATTTTGACTCATGATAGAACCAAAGCAACTTTGGATTTAGAACTTTCATTAGCAACACTGTGTATTTTACTTAGAAAAATGTCAGAAAATTTAATGATTGTGACACCACCAGAGTTACGTAGAGATATGAATAGTATTATTCATTCTAATCGTTTTGAATATAATCGACTGGAAGTGATTGTCTATTCACAAAAAGGTAGAGAACCTGTTGATTTAAGAGGCTTGCTACGCTTTTGTCATTCCTTACTTGATAATGACAAACTTCGTAAATAGGGGATGCTAGAATAATATTGGTGATAATAATGAATCTAAGAAAGAATATAGGTATCATAATGATGATGTTGGGTGTATTATTAACAATTAATCAAGGACAGCAAAATGAGTTTATGAAGCAATTAGAATCAAGTATTAGGGCATATTGGCCATTGCTGATTAGCTTTATTGGTATTTATATGATTTCTACTCCTAGAAAAAGAAGATAAAATGTATTTTATAACTTTATTTTTTAAGTCAAATTTTGTATAATGGACGCATATGGAGGTATAGAGAATATGAAAAAAAGACCTGTAGTTTTATGTATTTTAGATGGGTATGGATTAACTGATCGTGTTGATGGAAATGCTGTCAAATTAGCAAATACACCTAATTTAGATGATTTAATGGCCATGTATCCAACAACAACTTTAAAAGCTTGTGGAAATGCCGTTGGATTACCTGAAGGACAAATGGGAAATAGTGAAGTTGGGCATTTAAATATTGGTGCGGGAAGAATTGTGTACCAATCATTAACACTCATTAATAAAGCTGTAGAAGATGGAACATTCTTTACAAATGAAGCTTTCTTAAAAGCAATTCAACATGCAAAAGATAATGATTCTAAGTTACATATTTGGGGATTATTATCAAATGGTGGTGTTCACTCTTCAAATGAACATATTTATGCATTGTTAAAACTTGCAAAAGATCAAGGTTTAGAAAAAGTTTATGTCCATGCATTCTTAGATGGTAGAGATGTAGCTCCTGATAGTGGTGCTGATTTTGTGAAAGAATTACAAGATCAAATGGATGAAATTGGTGTTGGTCAAATTGCTTCTATCTCTGGTAGATATTATGCTATGGACAGAGATAAAAGAATGGATCGTATTGAATTAGCATATAACGCATTAATTGGAAAATCTGGTGAAACTTATAGTGATCCAGTTCAATATGTCAAAGATTCATATGCGAAAGAAGTTTATGATGAATTCGTGATTCCTGGATATAATCCAGATACAAATGGTGCTATTGCAGATAATGATGCTATTATCTTTGCTAACTTCAGACCAGATAGAGCGATTCAAATGTCTAATGTGTTCACTGCTGATGTTTATGATAACTTTAAACCAGCAGATAAACCACAAAATATTCATTTTGTATGTATGATGAGATATGCTGATACTGTTAATGGAGATATCGCATTCCATTCATTGGATTTATCAAATACTTTAGGTGATTATTTATCAGCTCAAGGATTAAAACAATTAAGAATTGCTGAAACTGAAAAATATGCGCATGTCACATTCTTTATGGATGGTGGAGTTGATAAAGAAATTGAAGGAGCAACTCGTGTTTTAATTAATTCACCAAAAGTTGCCACTTATGATTTACAACCAGAAATGAGTGCATATGAAGTTAAAGATGCATTAATTGCTGAATTAGATAAAGATATCTATGATGTTGTGATTGTCAACTTTGCAAACTGTGATATGGTTGGACATACTGGAATTATTCCAGCAGCTATCAAAGCAGTCAGCGTCGTTGATGAATGTGTTGGAGAAGTTTATGAAAAAGTTCTTGAACTTGGTGGAACAATGTTAATTACTGCGGACCATGGTAACAGTGAAAGACTATTGGATGAAGAAGGAAATCCATTTACAGCTCATACAACAAATCCAGTACCTTTAATTCTAACAAATACACACTTAGAATTAAAAGAAGGTGGAAAACTAGGAGATTTAGCTCCAACAATCTTACAGTTATTAGGATTACCAATTCCTAAAGAAATGACTGGAGAAAGCTTATTAAAATAATAGAAATGAAGGCTAAGACGAATCAAAACGTCTGGCCTTTTTTTTGTAGACAACATGAAAATAAGTCTATCTATGTCAAAATATGATATAATAAGTAAAAGGGAGGGATTATTATGAAACCAAAATTAAAATATGCTCCATTGGCTATCGCAACGGCTATTGTCAATGTTATAGCGCTCATTGGAACATATATGATTTATTCACCATTAAACAGTCTTGCAAATGCATCAAGTTCGGGTGATTATGCAAGCTTGGCGAATTTTTCAACAGATTCATTGACAAATGCTTCTTTGATTTTTTTATTAGGCATTGTCGCAACAGCAGTCATCGCGATTTTATTACTTGTATTCTTTATTTATGAAGAAAGAAAAATAGCCATCATTATCAGTTGTGTTATAGCAGCAATTGAATTTGTTTTATTCTTACGCTTCTTTGATACAATCATGTCAACGGTCATGGGAGGATTAGGATCATTGATATGGGGGTCTACACAATCAGAAAGTAATATGGTTGCATCAATTCTAGGAAGTTTACAATTGACATTGGTTGTGACATTCATTGGTGCTATCTTCCACATTATTGTTCTTTTACAGATGTATCATGTGATTCATCTTTCATTCTTACAGCCATATACCCCATCACTACTTTGTGGTGAGGTTATAAATGTTAATCAGGAGAGTTCTTCTCAAGAATCAAATCCCGATGAAGGAGGGGAATCACAATGAAAAAAACATATTCTTTTAAACCACTATGTTTATTAATTCTCATATTTGACTTGATATTATCTATCAGTTTATGGAGAATTGCGACTATGGCATCAGATGTATTCAGTTTAATGGGTTCATTATCAAGTCTTATAAATTGGGCTATCTTTTTGATGGTTGGTGTATTAGGTGTGATTGTTGTGACTATACTTTTATATCTTTATTATTTAAAGATAGAAAAAGTTCAGGGTATTTTATGGGATGCTATTTTACACACAGTCTTTTCCGTATTTTTTGGATTCCAGATGATAGGTCTAGGTGATTCATTACAAGGTTTGGGTGGAAATCAAACTTTCACAACTATCATGGGTATTCTTGTTTTTGCTTCAGCATTATTACATTTATTTATCATGTTGCGTTTAGATCAAGTGATTCATGTGTCCGTTTTAGATGCTTATTTACCAGCTGGTAAGGGACAGACGATTCAATCACCACCAGTGCATCAAACAGTTACAGAAGATACAACTGCCCCAACACAAGAAGTGAAGACACCTGCAGAACCCGTCATTACAAAAGAAAAGGCTATTGCATTTTTGAAAACAAAAAATGGGAAAATGATTTTAGGTGCTGTCATTGTTGTTGTGCTTGCTTTTGTAGGATATAAGATTTGGGATACATTCTTCAATAAAACAGTTATTGATGCTTTTGCAAACATGACCGTATCATATGATGGATATGATGGTGCTGGGGAAGCCTATATTGATGAGTCAGATATTGACTATGATATGACTAATGCTCAGTTAGCACAGTTTGTTGGTGATATTTCATTTGATATTGAAAATAATGGAGAACTTTCTAATGGCGATAAAGTAACAGTAACAGCCGTATATTCAAAAGAAACAGCTAAACAATTAAAAGTTGTTTTAAAAGAAGAATCAAAGCAATTTGATGTTTCAGGTTTAATTGTGAAATATCAAAGTGCTTCTGAAATTGATAAAACGCTTTATCAAAAAGCATATGATGCTGCATTACAAGAATCAACAAATTCATCTTATTATGATACTGATTCAAAAAGAACTTTCTATAAGTCTTATTATATTAAAGAAAATACAGAAAATATTGAATATCAAAGAAATTATTTAGTCTTTGTCTTTAAAGAAACTTATCAGGGTTATGACTATTCAACACATCAAGATGTTGAAAAAACAAGAAATATGTATTATTACACAAACTTTGATTCTAGTTATGATAG